>Ga0123342_1000636_pt1 | contig 56386 bp, 22 predicted proteins | sample Turbeawhitnodule_FD_89960 | JGI IMG/M metagenome (GOLD analysis project Ga0123342, IMG submission 89960) | Root nodule microbial communities of legume samples collected from Mexico - Turtle bean Mexico white nodule | ecosystem: Host-associated > Plants > Roots > Nodule | place: Mexico: Nepantla...
ACATAGACTCAAGCAATCGCCCTGTGTTTGGTTTGGGAGACTTACTTGAACTATGATTTCCTTGGTACTAGTAGAGTCAATGTAACCTTATCTTGTTCATCAAACATTCCCCAAAACAGAAACTAGGAAAAATGAAGTAATTCTTTGAGATAAAAGTTTCCTACTCGAGAAAGGGTATCTTTATTTCAAAAGGAAGTATATTTTAGATATTCTCAGAGAAACAAGTGAAATTGATAGAAGAACCACTAAACCTATAGAAAAGAACCATAAAATTAGAAGTGATGATGATAGTTTTGTCGTAGATAGATAAAGGCCAATATCAAAGACTTATAGGCAAATTAAATTTAGGAGTGATGAAGATAGTTTCTCTGACAAAGATAGTTGTTGTGACCCAATTATAAAAAGTTAAAAAACAAAAAGCTCTTTTTGATTTTAATATAAATTATCTCCTTGGATGATTTGTTTGTATTAAGCAATTACAAATTTATTGGTTATTGTGAGTAATTATGACATGTGAACCTTTTATTTCCATTTGTGTTATGTATTCGATCTCAATATTTACTATTTTTTATGAGTTATGTCTCTTACGTATATTAATTTTTAAGCATGCATAGGTCTATAAATTGGTTTTTCATATATTCTCAAGTTACCATCCTTTATCTTCCTTCCGATCTTCTTACAAATCCTCGAGTTTCATAATATTGCTTGTAGGAAAACTCATTTACTTATAGCCCACACCAAACCAAACATAACTTATGTTGTGAGTGTGGTTAGTCAATTCATGCACGATCCAAAGGAGTGATATTTATAGGTTGTGAATCAAATTCTTCAATCTTGGAGAAATAAAAAGCAAAATTTGGTAGCAAGGTCCAATGCGAAGGCAAAATTTCGAGCTCTGACACAAGGGTGCATGAACTGTAGTGGTTGAAAATTATTTTGAATGATCTTAAAGTGAAATGAGAAGAATCTATGACTCTTTTGTGATAATTAATTGACTATTAGTATTGTTCACAATCCAATCCAACATGATTGAACCAAACACATAAGAATAGACTAGCACTTCATCAAAGACAAATTGGATAATAGTCTTATTATTATTTCCTACACCCCATGAGAATTTTAGCTACGAAGTTTGTTTACGAAGGAACATTCCACAAAGCGGTTCCAAGATCTTATATGCAACCTATGAATTACAGATATTCATTCACCGACTTGAGGAAGAGTGTTGAATTACAAGGAGATACTATTAGTTATTTATTGTGACTATTGAGACATTGTAGGGATAGAATGAGTTATTCTTCATTATAGTATTTATTTGTAGGGTAGTAGAGTTTTACATAATAAATCCTCTCATACCGTTTACATTAAGAATTTGAATAACAATAACAATTGCTTCTCTATTTTTAATCTCTTCCCTTACCTTTTACAAGAGTAAGGAAAGATCAAAAGTTAAAACTACTTATCACATAATAATCAACAAGCATAAAAAGTATGTAAGGAACGATACAAACAATATGTTGGCATACCTGAACATATGTGCGATTAAGTTGTTCTAACCAATCAGTTTTTATGGTCACTTTATCATCATGAAAGATATGGCTGCTTCTTTTCAGGATAGATGCAATTGTGTATCCTAAGGCCATCAGCCCTCCAAGAAGGCGCACACTGACCTCGAAAGTAATTCTAGGAGATATTATGAATGGACTATCAGTCACCCATTCCTGAAACAAGAATGCATTACCATTATAGAGGTTTTTCAGTAATTTTGCTTATAAGTGCAAAATTGTCAACAATTCTCAAGCTCAAAGGGAAGGAGGGTGTTGAAAGATAAGATCTTCAAAGCCCTGAGTTTGAAAACCTCAATGTCAATACTATCATCCATAGTGAACCACAAGTTTTTCAAATAATTGTCAAACTTCTTGAAGCAAACATCATACTCCTTTTATCCATTGTTTTTTAGAAGCACATACGCATATGAATAGTGTCACAAAAAACCATAGCTAAAACAAAAACGAGACAAAGAAAAGAAAATTACTCCACAAAACACTGGAAAGGCATCAATCAAAGAACAGGTTTGAGACAAACAACATACTGAAGACAGTAAAGGAAGAAAAATAAGTGGGAGTATATGTTTCTTTAATTTCAAGAACTCAATTTGCAAGGAATCTGTTGAAGGTATGTACACCAAAAAAAGTTTGAAAGTTTCAGCTTTTGAAAATTTATCTAAGGTTTTCTTTTTCTTCTTCAGATCTCATTTCATTAAGTGTCACAATACCATGAAGTGGTTATAGTCTATAACTATACAAGAGGCTAAATAGGCTTCTTTCCATTATAATAGGTTTTAAAAAACTTGTAACTAAGTAAACAACATTATTAGTGAAACATTGGCATAAAATAAATGTCCAAAGTACACATTTGGTTAAAAAACATAGGTAAATATTTAACAAGAACTTATTCATGAGCTTTCAATATGAAATTTACTAAATTCAGCTCAGAATGTATTTTGATCATCTTTTCCCTGAAGGAATATAAGCATCTTTCACAAGTTCAATTAAGTTTTGTATAAGTTCTTACTCCCCCCTCGAAATTATGCCTTGTTTGCTAGACATTCTCTTAAAAATTAATATAACTATAACAACTGAATAGTTTTCCATCACTTAACCTCAAACATGAGATTGTACTTTCCATCACGGTTTCTCATTCTCAAATATGATTGACAGGCTTCAGGGTCTTCACCAGGCGGTAGAAGAAATATGTCATACGTTTCCTCTTTGGTTTCAGTATGCTGGGCAGCAATAGTTTCCTTGATTTGCTCAACTGTCACAGTTCTGGCTGACTAAAACAACCAACAGAATGTATCACCAAGAATACACTTAAAAATATAAAGAACCTTACTATGATGGCATAGGACAGGGGTCACCTTCAATATGTATGTCGGATTCTGAAATCCAGAGAATGGATTAAACTTGTTAATGACTTTTATATGTGCTGTTTGGAGATCTGGCTCAATATAAGCTTTATACATAGGATATACCTACAAATGGAAACAAAATAATAGGTAAGAATTATAGCATGTGCCACTTGGTCTTACATTATGCAAGTTTTCAACACTCCTAAAAAGTCTAACATGGGATCAGTGAAAACCGTTTCAGAGATTTGATGAATTATTTCTTCAGGCTCTTGACCAGCACGGTGAATGTCCCGTAATACACGCTTAACAAGGTCAAAATGAACTCCACCGGTGACAGAAACACGAAGATCAAGCAAAGGCCTTAACCTTTCACTTAAGGCGTAGATGCCTTCTATGATTACAATACGAGAGCTTGGGACTTCAACAGTCCTGTAAGGAAAATAGTAGAAAAGTAAACAACAAAATAAACATAAATGTAACAACATCTTGGGTTGGAATGTTATGATGTTAATTCTAGGGCTCATGTGTCTCCACATTTACATATTTTGTCCTGTACCTCTTGCTCTTTTATGTACACAATAGACATTCATGTGCTTATATGTGCTTTGCGTGTCTGTGGATTTCTAAAGGTGGACATAGGTGTGCATTTACACATGAGATACTATAACATGTTTAGTTTTAAGTGATCTCGTTTATACTGAAAAAACACTCTTTATAAAAAAAACTATATTTTTAGTATATCTTTCATAGTACTGTATCTCTTAAACATACTTACCAAAGTCACCCCCCACCTCCCCAATCGCCTCTATTAAAGAACAAGTTACACGCCAATACACAAATAGTTTTACATACCTTTTTGATAGTTCTAAACCTAGATAGCACAACTAGAAAATAGGCTATTGCACATTACTAAAATGATAAAATTAAAAGAGTACACAACCTGTAACCTATGCGAGAACTAGACTTGAAATCATATACTGGAACTTGAACAGGCTTCCCTGCTTTAAGACCCTGTATATTTTCAAGCAAGGTATCATAATCCGTCAACCGAGGGTCTGTTTCAAATAACAATGACATTAGAATGTAGTGTTGCATAACATTCCTTCCTATTTCTTGAATATTGACTGATATGATTAACAAGTAAAACTTGCTTGGAAATTAAAATAATAAATTAGATTAGATGCTAAACTTGTTCATATTGCCAATATTAGATGATAAGTCTGTCTATGTGTGTGTTTGTGGGTAACGATGCAAAAGAATGAGTAATTAAGTAATATTTAGAGTAAAATTCCATGAAGTTTTCTCAAATTACACTTACGCTATCTGCCTTTTTATCATTACAATGACTTCTCTTAAAAGGGTACATGTGTAATGTAACAGGGAGAGACAGTAAATGTAACAAGGAGAGACATGTGTAATGTTTTTAGAACGTAAAAGGATAAGTGTTTAATGTGAAAGGGGGGCAATGTAATGTCTTTTAAAACAATGAGGAGGTTTGTGTAGAATTTTAAAAGAACTGTAGTGTCCAGGTAATTTGAGTAAACCTCAAGGGTTGTTAGTGTAATGTATTCTAATATTTATTCTAACATTCAACACCTTAAAATCACATTCATGAAAATTATGACAATGTATTTGGAGTGCACAGCTGTCAATAAATTTCAAGATTAAAAAGTTGTTTTTGTCTTAGTATGAGTTTAGAGATTGATCATGAATGATTTTTCACATCAAAGTGAATGCTACTAGCACTAGCTTTTGCGCTTTTGACATCATGAATGTGATTTTAAGGTGTTGAATGTGTTTCAAAGAACACTGTAACTGGGGTAAAATGATTTTAGGATGATTAGCCAGGCAATATAATAGAGATAGCCATAGACAGTAGAGGTGATTTGTTCGTGCTTTCAGCAATAATCCACTTCATTATTTGGTTCAACTTAAAAATTTGCTAAATATATAGCGTGTCTAACGATGTTTTATTGTGTTGCTGTTTCTTTGTTCATATAGCTAGTTAATTTCTAGCTCAAATATACATTGAACATGTAATAGAACGGAGGTTGTGCAATCTACTGTGTGCGAAGAAAGTAGCAAGGGACTGTCACCACATCTTCTCAGCAAAATTTCATCAATTCAATCCCGTTGCCCCCTAACCCGCAAAAAAAGAATCTTGACACAATTTCTATCACCGTCCCTAGAGAACCTGAATACTAAGCTGTATATTTAAAATTTGCTATTATTAGTTCTCACCGAACAAAACCTGGCTTGAGATTGGCCTTGGCAAAAAGAACAAAATGTGCATAAAACCATTTGTGGACTTGGAGAAGATGAAAAAAAAGCATAGATAATCCAACTTTGCTTTAAAAAAATACAATACATCTAATGAATCTGAAAGTACAAGTTAATGCACATAATAGTCATACAAAGAACATAAAGAGAAATAAGCACATATCACTTCGTTTTCTACTCTGAACCCTAATTTTTCCCTCTATTTCTTATGTTATTTTATGTGTTCTTCTTAACTGCATGGCAATTGTGCAGCAGCAGAAGTAACTTTGCTAATAAAAGTTATCAGTCATACTCACGAGTAAAAGGGAGTAACACTCTGGTAAAATAAGAAAACTCTGCAAAATCGTAAGTGAAACAAGATATATAGATATACACAGTCATTAACTTAAAAGTAAACAAATGAAGGGAAAACTTACCATCAAAGTTTCCATCAATAATTCTACTAGAATCATTATAATTGTCCATTGTTATGACAGCAATGCTTGGCATAAAATTGAGGATCTTCTCAGTGAAAACAGTTTTCCCTGCTCCAGATGGACCTGCAACTCCTACTAATATGATTCCATCATTCTTTTGAGCCAGCAATTGGCACGCACGAATGAATATGAAAAATCCTTTCTCAAATGACAAGGAATCTTGGATAGGAACAATTTCATAGCGATCAGAATCCTTTCTTTTAACCACTTGAACCTGATCTCGCAATAGACGTCGTCGAGGTGAGTCAGCACCAAAAACAGTATCTTGTGCCATTGCAGAAACCAAAGATGTTTAAGACATATGCTGCAAAAAAAACGAAAATGGCAATGAAAGTTGCACGGAAAAATACAAGTCAAACAGGGACAAATAATAACTCAGAAGAACTGCATAAATTGCAAATGGAATCAAGAGATGGAATTTGACATTTCAAAAACACATAAAACAAAAACAATTTGTAATTCTGATAACACGTTTTTACCCGTTACAAACAAACAGGGGGAGAAATGCATATTTCCACCAACACAACTATAAAATGCATGAGAAAAGAATACTGATAGAAGATCCTAAACTTTTTTCTTGGCCCAAACTTTAGTGTCTAAGAAGGTTGAAAAATCATAAAAAAATTGAACAAAAAATTTTTTTGTTATGGATTTAAAAAAAAAAAACTGAAAAACATTACAGGAATTGACTTCAAATATTCAACCAAAAATTGTATTATATAGGACCTTAAAATTTGAAATAAATACGATGAAGCGAAACGGTGAACAAATTTAAGGACAAACACCTGTAAAAGAAGCTACCGGTAGATAAAGTGAAACAGCGAAATCAAACCTCTTGAAAAGTGAAGGAATTTACAAACTTTGTTAACATAAAGTGTTTTTTTAACACTATGGATTCAAGTGCCAACTAAAGTTGTTTATCATATGTAGAAAAATTATTTCAACAGTTACCTTTTTAGATTCAAGTTTCCAGCTTCCTTTTTTTGAAGACTTTTAAATAAGAATGAAAGGACTTTCTTTTTGCATTTTTTTCACAACCTTCTGGCATTTGTTTGATGCCAATAAAATCATGTAATAGAATGTAATTTACGAGAAAGAAATTTCAGAGAAATAAAATAACTTGCAATATTCAAAACTAATTAACTTACCAGTAAAATCCTTCTGATGTCATAAAATTAAAAATATATTTTAACTGTACCAGCGGATGCTAACAACAGCCACAGTGCCTGTCCTTCGCGCATACCATACCAACAACGATATAGTCGAAACTTTTTGTTTTCTTTTAAAAAAGTATTTTTTTAATGAAAGTGATGACTGGGCAGTCGCTAGTGAATATATATAACAGTTAAGGATAAGGGTAAATTAATTGTTTGACTAAAATAAAATGAGAAGTAAAGTTATATTTAATCCCACAAGTCTGGGCTTTTATCACCCAAAATATTAAAAATTAGGGTTTTAATGCCCCCAATTAATTTATCTCAAGAGAAAAAAAAATAACCCAGTTAACAGCACCTTTAATTATTAAAAATCCCTCAGTTTCTTGTCTTGCCCAAAGACCAGTTTCTATTCCCGCGGCAAGTTTTTTACACCGCTTGGGTTCTACTTTTCTTGAAGGTAGTCAACGTGTCTGGCCCATTAGACTTCTAAATCTGTTTCTTCTTTTTCCTTCTTTCTTCCACAACTCTCCCTCTCATTTTTTTAAGGATAATAATCCTAGTCAGGTTTTGGTTGATGGACACTTCTTTCTACTATTATTATCATCCTTATCTTTACTACTAATCTCCTTTTTATCACAATTCTTTTATATATTTGCTATTACTAGCAATACTTATGACTTAATTAAACAAATGTACGGAACAGTTTAAGAAATCAATTAATCATCTTAAACATGATTCCATCATTATTATTATTTGTTCTTACCAGATCTTCCTTCCGAGGTGGAAAGAATAAAGTTTTTTTGAAGACAGAGTTGTTTCTTTAAGTAACCTTTTGATGAAAGAACAAGGAGATATCTAGTTGTACAATATTATAAAAATTATAAAATACGAGTATTGAAATTGAATCGTTATTCCTTATAAGATCCATATATATTTATAAATTTTTGTGCTTAGATTAAAAAATCTAAAAAGATAACATATATATAATTGATTACTGAATAATTACAGTTTAGTGTATATATATAATAACATATAAATATTTTGTTACGATTATAAATATATTTAAAAATACATTATTATTATTATTATTATTATTATTATTATTATTATGTGTTAACTTCTATAGGAAGAGTGATTTAAATATGTCAAGTTCCTTTGGGTTTGAAAAGATTTGAAAGATTCCCTAAATTACTCGGTGTAAGTATAGTTTATTTTAATAGAAAAACTATACTTTGAAACTCATAAAAAAAAATATCCTTTTTGACAACTATTTTAATAATATAATAATAAATATTCTATATTGTATACTAGATATATTTTACTTGTGCTTGTCAAATTATCATCTCTTTTTAATATTAGTTAAATTTAAATCCTATGTTAAAAAAAACAATTAGTACGCATTGCCCGGGTGATGGAGAAGGCACTTTTTTTTTCCTTCCAAACAGCATAAGTGGTCTAAATTGAAACAGCTCAACACTTTCCTTTCAGAGCATTCCATACTCTTCCGAATCTGCAGCCCCATTTTACGGTTCTACAGCGTAGCTCAAATCTTGTACGTTATTCCCCAGCATCACACCAGAAGTTTACGTATCATTAATTCAACACGTTTCACACAATTCAACTTAGAGTAATATCTGCTCCAACAAATTCAACACGTTTCACACAATTCAACTTAGAATAATATCTGCTCCAACAAATTCAACACTCACGGTTGCAGTGTTTATTTCCCTCCTCATAAACTTTTCGGTCCAATTCTTCCACTAATTCTAATTTAATTTGATTATCACAAACTATAAACAAGAAAGAGTAAGGAAGCAACTAAACTCACAAAATCAGAGAGGAGAGAATCAAACAAGTCGAACAATTAGAACGAAAATAGAACAATCCAGCATGTTATTACCAGCACAACTTCATCAAAATTAACGAGGCGTTAATGACTTCTTCCGTACCTTGAATTTTCAGGAATTGAAATGTAACACGTTCCTCTTCTCAGGCTTCGAACAGGGCCACAGTAACTAGCAGATGGAAAAACAAAAGTAGAGAGGGAAAATTTGAGATGCGAAGAGAAAGAGTGGTTTTGGGAGGAGAAAATATGCAAAGAGACGAAGAAGAATTTTGACGCAGTGGACTTTCTCTTCCTTCGGACTGACGAGGAAGAAGAGGAGTCAGATATTTTTTTCCACTTAATGTGATCTAACGGCTCAAAACTCGCTCACCCTCCTCAGCCTTACGATTTCTCCAAATATTTTACAGTTGCTGGATATGTGGGCCTCTAGCCCAGTGATAAAGAAGAGGGGCAGTTTCTTCCTGCACCCCTACATTTTTCTTCTGCACCCCCACATGGTTGCGCAAAGATAAAACTGTCCCTATATAAACTGTATATTTACTTTTTTTTTATTCCAGATTATGAAATCCGGTAAATTTTTGGATTGACGCTTCCGGTAAATTTTCGAATTGGTGCATTTGGTAATCTCCTGAATTGATGCTTTCGGTAGTACATGAATGATAGTGTTAATCCAAAATAAAAAAATGCAAAACATTCATAATTGAAAAAATCATTCCGGATCCATCAATCCGTAATTCAAAATATGCATTCCGGATTCAGAAATCCATAATTGAAAAAAATCATTTTGGATCCACCAATCCGTAATAGAAATTAAGCTTTTGGATTCAGCAATCCATAAATCAATAATTTATGCAAACTTTGCTTCTGGAACACCCCCTCATCCAGAATGCAACATGATTCACTTCTGGATTGATGAATCCGTAGCACACTTCCAGATCCCAAAATTGTGGAGGTCAGTTTCGAAATTTACAAAATTGTGGGGGTGCAGAAAGAAAAATGTAGGGGCGCAGGAAGAAACTGCCAAGGAGAGGATGCATGGGCTCAAAGCCACACTCGGCCCGTGGAAGGAGAAAATAACAAATAAAAGACTTCTTCTTCCTGCACCCCTACGTTTTTCTTCCTGCACCCTCAAAATGTAATAAATCACAAAACTGACCTTGACCTTTAATTTGAAAAAGGCACGGTGGTTCAATTTATATGGCACTGTTCATCTTCTTCATTTATCTCAAGGCATTGGTGAAAAGTCATTTTAGTTATGCGGAGCAAAGTGGAGGAGTGGTGGGTTGCGTTGCCAAAGTCTTGCATCGCTTCTAGAGGTAAGAATTAAGTTTTTTTTATGAGCATTGGTGGTTATTGAATTTTTATGGTTACCGAAAATCGAGATATGGGAGTGTGTTACGGATTCATCAATCTGGAACTGAATCATTCTATTTTTTGGTTGAGGGAGTGTTTCATAAGCAAATTTTGCATAAATTGTTGATTTCTGAATTGCTGAATCTGGAAGCCTAGCTTCTTTTATGGTTTGGTGGATTCAGAATGCTTTTTTCGAATTATGGATTTCTAAATCCAAAATGCATATTTCTATTATGGATTGGTGGATCCGTAATGGTTTTTTTGAATTATGGACTTCTAAATCTAAAATGCATATTTTGAATTACGGATTGGTGGATCCAAAATTTTATCGAAAACACCAATCCGAAACTTTTTCAGATTCCATAATCCAAAATGCAAAAAAATAAATATGATTTTTTTATTCTATTAAACTATCAAACTGTATTGTCCAAAATAATAAGTATGAACAACGAAAACAAAAATTAAAGAAAAAATGGAATTGCAAATCCAAAAAACAAAAAATTTATTTACCTTCAAGAGAAATCACTCTTTTCCCACCAAGTTTGCAAGACACCACCCTAAACCACCAACATAAACGCAAGATGGAACGGTGTCGTTGAGAGAGGAATGGAGTTCGTGGAGAGGCAATGGAGTCAGTTGAGAGAGGAATGGAACGGTGTTGCTGAGAAAGGGGGTGAACGATGTTGCTAAGAAGCAAACAAAGAAGAAAACAAACAATTTAGGTTTAAGTGCATTTTAGGATTTTTAAAAAATATTAGGGACAATTTTATTTTTACATAACATTGTGGGATGCATGGAGAAAAATGCAGGGGTGCAGGAAGAAACTACCCAAATAAAAAAGAAACGGTTCGCATCTATTTCTAGGCTATGAGATAGGAAAGGGTGTTTCTTCCTCCACCCATAAATTTTTCTTCATGTACCTCTATTTTTTTCAAAATATCCAAATTATACTTCACATTAGTTTTGAGTGTTTTTGGAATAAAGAGTGTTTTGTAAGTAAAAGTTGTTTTTTAATAGAAAATTCAAAAGACAAAAAATTATTTCAGAATATCATTTCCAAAACATATTTTTTAACTTTCAAAATAACAAAACCATAATTCATAAAATATGTTCCGGAAAGTATGTTTTACAAAAAAAATTAATCTGGTAGTAATTTTTAAAATTGTTAAAACAATATTTTTAAAAAAATGATGATATGCAAGAAGAAATTTGTTGGAGGTGTAGAAAGAAACACCCAAAAGAAATTACAACATCTAACCGAAATATAATTTAACATTAACTTAAATAATCAATTTAATAAACTATAAATCTCGGTTTCTTTTTCAAAACTTTTTAATATTAATTTTTCTTATTGTTAATATTGAAATTTTATTGATAAATGATCTACCTTTATAAACTTTGAGTATACCGAAACTCCCATAAGTTATTGAATTTCAACTAAACTTATCCTAATAAAAAAAAAAAAGTTTTGTTGACTATTAAAGCATATTTTATTATGAAGATTAAAACATATCTTTTTATGCTAGTTTTAGACCCGTCATTATATCATAGAAAATTATTTTTAACCATCATAAAAAATAACACATTTTATGACGATTAAAATTATACCGACATAAAAAATACTACTTTCTATGACACATATTGTTTTAACTATCATAAAATGTGTTATTTTTTATGATAGATAATATTTTAACGTCATAAAATATGTTATTTTTTATGATAGATAATATTTTAACGTCATAAAATATGTTATTTTTTATGATGATTAAAGACAAATAAATCATAAAATATAATATGTTTTTATAACAAATTTAACAATAACCATCCTAAAAAGTACAATTTTTTTAAAATAAAAAATTGTGATATATCCTACATAATAATCACAATTCTCAACCAAATATTTTCAAAATAAAATCTTAACAATCTAACATATGAATAATTATACACTTAACTAAAAGTTAATAGGTTAAAATTTATACAAAAATTGTTAAATAATTTTAAAAATATCATTTACAATAAATACTTGAAAGTTAATAGGTTTAACTTTATACAAAATATTTAACTAATTCTAACCTGATAATTTACAGAAAATATTTTAAAAACCTTAAGAAAATTGTTTACAGCTACAGTACTCCCACGTTATGGATTTATTTTGATTATCATTACTATTTTATAATTTTATTATTATTATTATTATTTTATTTATTATATAATATAATTAATAGACAAACTCATTCCCAATATCCAATACTCCGCCAAATACAATAAAGAAGTACACAAGGTCCATAAGACTCACATAATCTATTACTGCCGTTTTCGTAATCAAATTATGGTGAACAAAAGACTTATAATTGATTATACCTACAACTAATTCCTTATGTCACTTTTTTTTCTTCAGCTACAATTGAAGATTCCCTGTGCAATAGAAAGGAGGGACAAATAAAATACATAAAAATGGATTTGACAGTTGTATATTTTTTCAGTTTTATAATGATATTTATGCAAAAGAATGTTACTATATTAATTAAAATTTATGTATTTTAATATTTTAAATAAATGTGACTTTGGGAATTTGGGTAACTGACCATCAACAGTAAAATCAATTAATTAATTAATTAATACTAAAACCAAGAGTATAAAACATTCGAAAGCAGGGGCAAGTTGTAGGAAAAAAATATTAATTAAAGTGAAATTTAGGAATAGAATAAAAACTTGCAGAACTTACAAAATATCCTGTTTTGTAAATTGAAAGAAAGAAAAAGTTATTAGCATAATCTATAATGAACCAATGTTAATAAAGATTTTTTTTTATTTTAATCTGACATAAAATTTATGATGGTTAAAATATGACTCATCATAATAATTACTAATTATATCGGTTATTTTAGAACTCACATAATAATTTTTTTTATAATTATTATTTATTATGATATGTGATTAACAATCATCTAAAAAAACTGTCATAAAATAATATTTTGCATTAGTGTTAGTTTTTTTTTAATCTCATTACATTAAATATATTTAATAAAAAAATTAACAAGTTAATTTTAAAAGAAAAAAATGAAAATTTAATCATTAATAAATTAATACTTTCCTCTTAATATCCTATTAAAAATGAAAAATTATAGAAATAACTACCTTTCAAGTCTACCTAAAAGGTCCAGTGTATCACAAATATTTTTTCCAAATATTCATATAATGACCTTTATTTTTAATTAAAACATTCTCATTTATAAGAGAATAATTACAATTTTTTAATTAAAAAAGGTAATTATATAAACAAAAATTGAAAGACAAAAAAACTGTGGTAGACAGATTTTTTTTAGTATGTGGAAGATAGAATAAAATTGTCATTACCTAACATAATATAAAATTAATCGAATGAAATAAGAACTAAAATGATAATTTTATATAAATATTTGGAGATAGACTAATGTATCATTGGAACTAAATTAAACAACAAAAACATAAATAATAAATATATTAAAAAATAGAAAGGACCTATGTACTATTCTAAATAAATTAAATAATGAAACATAAGAAAATAAAAAGTAGAAATGTCTTCGACAAAACAAAAATTATGTTCTGAAATAGCATGAAAAACAAGTTACTTCTCAAATAATATAAGCAATTTATTATGTAATGAGTCCAAAATCTTAAGAGAGACACCTTTTTCATTGCCTTCCAAAACAGCACCACCATTTGAGATAATTCTCAGGAAGCGAAAACAACGAATACTCAAATATTAACTTTATTCACTTTAATATTCTTTATTATACTTCTTGTTTTATTGATCTCACTCTTACTTCAGTGTCTCGTTTATAAGTGAATATTCATTTAATTCATATTCCATGTCTCGTTAAAATAAGGATATTTTATAAAAAAAAAAATCAACGTCTCAAATATTTTATCCTACTAAAAACTCGTTATAAATGTTGAAATCTTAGTAAGAAGAACAATATTTAAAACTTATAAAGTATTTTAAATAACTTTATTATTATGTAAAACAAAAAAAGTTATCAATATTTTAAATTTTATTATTATCACTGGTCGTACACTTCATCTTATGTGTTATTTAAAAAAAAATTATTAGTGTATCTTTGAAAATATATAATACGCTGTAATATTTATCAACAAAAATAATTTAGTATTGGTGTATACTTTAAATTTTAAATAAATAATTTTATCAACAATCAGATAGAGATGTTATAATATATTGGTAAAATTGATTTGAAGTTATTTTATGACCCAATTCTCTGTTTCATCAATCTAAACTCAATAAAATTATAGTTAGAGTTTCATGTTAAACATTCTTATCACTTTATTTAATAATTATCGAGAACATTAATTTTTTTGTAAGGAAAGCTAATTTAGAAAAATCTTAGTTAGTGCTATAAAATACATTCTTTTCCTTGTGAAGATTTGTGTAGTGTGGTATTTCTTTGTATGCTAAATTTGAAGTTATTGGGTTCTACATTGTGTTTGAAGTTCTATGATTGCATGTATGTAAGGATCTACAATGGGTAACTAAACAACATATCACGTTGTTATATTTTATGTTCTCCAACAACACGTGGAATTTGAGGAACATCAATTCTGGTAACGTTGTGTCTAATGTTTTTTAGTTGCATGCTCAAATCGAATGACACTAATTGTATTTGTGTTGAATGTTCTCTAATTGCATTTATAATTTGAAAACACCATACATATGATATTTCCAAGTAGCGTGTAAAATCTTAGTAATGTCATTTATGTGTGCACCTATCATTCCTCACAATCATGTTAAGTTTTAAATCTCTTTTTGCATGTCAAACTATAGTCTCTCATTTTTTTTTGTTTAAATATGAGTTTCCAATTCATATTGAGTCTTAAAATGTAAGTGAGGTCATCATTAGTTTTGAAATTAAAACTCTCAAAACTTAAGATATTAATATATTTTGATAAACATATAGATATATTTAAATTTAAGTGTGTGTGAGATGAAAATGTGCATAACGTAATTGTGTATGATGTATTATTTTTGTGGTCACGAATATATGATGATATATAAATCATGTTTGATTTGGGGTATTAAGTAAAAATCAATGTTGTAACAAGTATTTTTTTAGCTTATAAGCCATGTAAACTAGAACATTGACTAAGACCTAAAATAGTGAGAAGTTAAATGGAAGTTTATTGTACCGTCAAATCACTCGTTAAAGTTTGGAAGAATAAATAAGAACGCATGTCAGAGTTTGTGTAAGGATATATTCTAAATCCAACGTAATCATACATTTGAGATGTGCATACTTAAGGTGCTAAAATAAGTCCGATATTAAATCTCCTAATGGATAATGCTTATTTCAGGTATTCCATAGGTATTATTAGATATTCATTGATATCCTTAATATGTAGATCCATATGTGATGTGTATGCATGCGATGTATTTTGGTGTTAAGTTGTATAAATTCATAATTTATAGATTTTTATTATTCATTTTAGTAGTTTACCCTGTATTGGTTTATGTGATATTTTTCAAACATTATTTTCAATCAAAATAACACAATTAAATATTTTTAAAATTATTTCATCATTTAGAAAAACAAGTTTCTTTTAAAGAAAATATCAAGTTATACATGATAAATATAGTGTAGTACATTTTGATATAACTGAAGTTACTACGAATTTAGTTATACGATATTTTTGCAAAAATCATTGTTCATACATATAATTTCAGGATAATTATATATTAATTAAAATTATTTTTCTCACATATGATTTTTTAAAAAAATATGTGCACAAATTATTGAAGACCCCACATCGACTAGAGATCAGAGTCTTTCATTGTATATAAATGGGTGCAAACCTCAACCTCATGAGTCGGTTTTATGGGGTTGAGTTAGACTTAAAGTCCACTTCGTAATATGGTATATTAGAGTCATTTCTAGTTTATCCTAACAAGTATTTGTTGGGTTTATTAGGCCACCACCCATAATATGTTATCCCTATGGAGAGTGCGAAATTTTGATATCAAATTGCAGTACTTTGAGAAAAAGCGAAAAGACTCTGAAAAATATATTTTCTTGAAAGTATTTTTATCATTAAAAAAATCGGGTGTGAACTCAACAAATTGCTGTGAACAAAAGAAGCCCAAAGTTAGGCAGACCCATCCTTCACAGGCCCTGTGTAATGGACCCAAAAAGAAGCAATGGCCCATATAAATACCTAAGAAAAGGTTTTGGGATTCCGAACATCTCTTTCTCCGTCGTGGTTGCACTCACTCACTCCGATATCAAAACGGCGCCATGCCTACCGTCAGCGTGGGGCGGGATCGCCTTTTTGCGGCTGTAGGAAGAACTTACAGTGAGCTTCCATTTCTCAATCGCTATCTTAACATTTTTACCAATTTTCACTTCGACCTTACTCAATCGACCATTTTGTTGTTGTTTTTTTCTTCAGCGCAAGAGGAATTCGAAGACTTGTGCTTCAGTTTCGGGATCGAGCTCGACGACGTCGTAAGCCCTTCACCGTCATTGTTATCGTCTAAACACGGAGCTTAAATCACTGCATTTTTAAATTAGTAATAATAGTAATTGTTATCAGCATCATTTGATGAATTCAGTGTGATTATATCAGACGACGGAGAAGGCTATTGTAAGGAAAGAGAAGCATCTGGATGAAGAAGAAGCTGATGAGGACGAAGAAGTTATCTACAAAATCGAAGTTCCCGCCAATAGGTACCATTATGATGTCTTCGTTTTTTTTTTTGCTGCACATGGGATTCAAGAAATTGTTTAATTCTGTTAACACTTTATGTTTTCAATCCATTTGTTTTACTTTGTCATGTGACTCGTATGGTTTTATTTACTGTGCGTTCAGTGTTGGTAATTTAATAAATTTATCGAATTTTCTTGGTAATCTTCTTGTATTCGGGATTCACACTCTATTGCATTGTAAAATCGGATTTTTATACTTCACTGGGAGATTGACGAGGAAATTAAAGCATGTTGATTTTTCAGTATGAATTAATGCTAACGGGATTGTATGTTGTATAAAGAAAGTTACACAAGTGAGAATGAGTGATGTGGCTCACCATTGTCTCATTGCAATTCTCAAATCACTGAATTTTATAATATGCTTGTTCATAAGCGTATAACTATTCAAAGCATGGTATTACAGGTTGTCACCTTTCATAGTCTGTTCTGTCAGATATATTTCCCTCGTGCAAAAATAGTTATAATTTCCTTTCTTGTTGCATAGATATGACCTCCTGTGCCTTGAAGGGCTTGCTCAAGCTCTCCGAGTTTTCTGTGAGATCCAGGAGATCCCCACTTATAGATTGTCTGACATTAGTAAGAATGCAATGCTGAAAATGCATGTGAAGCCAGAGGTAGTCATGTCATGCTTGTTCTTTTGTTAGTTTGGTCTTTCCTAAGTTGAAAATTGACATGTTTCTTTTCTCTTGAATCATCGAAGACTTCTGTGGTTCGTCCATTTGTTGTATGTGCTGTATTAAGAGGTGTAACTTTTGATAAGGCAAGATACAACAGCTTTATCGATCTCCAAGACAAGCTTCACCAAAACATATGTCGGTAATGTGTTTTGATTTCTTCTTTATTCATTTTGAGCTGAATACTACTTGTCTCTGAATTCTAACTAGAACAGGCTTTCAAATTTGAATGCAGTCCAAGTAATGTGTTTCTTGTTGCCAAGTTTGTGATTAACTGCTTCCATAGATTTTAGGATATAAAGAAAAGTCATGTTACCAGGCGAGTTTAGTTAATGATATTGTAAATTTTATTTTGAATCTTTTACTTTGCTATTTTCATAGAAAAAGAGGAAAAAAATTCCCTTGTGCTGGTAGATACTGCTTTACTTTTATTTCCACACTACGTTGTTCTTTCTTAATTATGATTATTTTTTCTCTTGTAGCTTATCTTTATGTTGCTTTTGGTCATCTCATGTCACGGAAAACTTAAATTTTCTGAATGAATTTTCCGTCAAGTAATTTCATTCTTTTCTATTTTTTCAGGCGAAGAACACTTGTTGCCATAGGAACCCATGATCTGGACAAATTGGAGGGTCCTTTCACATACGAGGTTAATTTCTTTTATCAAATCGTAGATCATGTAAATTATAATAATGTGAACTTTGGATAGATAGATAACTAACAAAATTAGGATTGAGATAGACATCTGGGCACTATGTTTATAGAAGCAGGAATCTTACAGCCTAGTTCTCACTACTAAAAGAGGAAGTTGCTGCCTGGCCACTTTGATTGATTACATCACTGACATATTATTGTGCTGACTCAGAACTTATTGGTATCAAAGGAAGCACACTGAATCTTGATGTGTTTTACTGCTGTTTATGATCAAAAACTGTATCGGAATTTTCCTAAAACCGATTAACAAGAGAAACGTTAATAGTTAATGGCCATTTTCTTGTGTAATTTAATTATATTATATCTAAGTATGCACATCATCAGTAACGGTGACTTTACTCATGTAATTTCCAGGCTTTGCCACCTTCGAGTATAACTTTTACACCACTAAAGCAGGTAACAATTTTTACACTACAGATAACATCATATGCTGGACTTCAAATTTTTTATGTGAATTGCCAATCTTATCTTTTGTCTTATTTTCCCTTTTGCCTTGGCATGATAGGAAAGGAGCTTCAGGGCTGATGAGTTAATGGAGTTCTACAAAGTGAGTTTTTGTGTTATTTTCCTTGTTTATATAAACATTTATTAGGAACCTAGTAGAAGAAGGCTTACAAGTTATTACATGTCTAAATACATGTTGGTTTGTTTGACAGTCAGATTTGAAACTGAAGAAATTCTTGCATATAATTGAGGATTCCCCTGTTTTCCCTGTATTATATGACAGTAAGAGGTATTAAATTTTCATAGTATCCTTATATTTAAATTTTCAAAGGTCTGAAATCTTGTCTCTCATCTGTGTTAGGCTACGAAAAAGAGGCATCCAAGATGCTAGTTTCATTTATCCTGGTATTTAAATATCTGTAAAATTACTGATTTGCTCCCTATACTTCAACATACTTTACCTTTTAGTCCCTACACCTCAAAATTATCCAATTTAGTTCTTAAACATATATTTTTTAATATTTTTTAGTCTCTATGTCTCTAGACGGTAGGAACTAAAGGAGATTAAAAGTGGCATGCATATTCGGGACTAAAAGGGATTAAAATGGTATTTTTGTTGAGACTAAAATAGATAATTTTTAAAGATAGGGACCAATGGATAACGTTTGACCACTATAGGAGCTAACTGAGTATTTAAAAAATTGAAATCTTTTATCTCTCATTTGCATTGCATTATGCAGAGTTTTGTAGAACTCTATAGGTAGTATATATCTTGCTCAGAGTATTTTGGGTAGTTATTAAAATTTAAACTTAACAATTATAATTAAAATAAATAAAATCATATATACATATTATATTTCTGGTTTCACATCACATTTTGATGGGAATGGCAAACCACTGAGGCTCTCACCATGTAAGCAGTTTGGAGAGTGTAGATGTATGTAGTTACCCCCAAATATCTTTTTCTTGGGGTGGTAAGCAGTAACTATACTGTTTTGCCTACTGCCAATGCTCACCCTCAATCTGTGGATAAATTCGGCTAAAAGTTAAAAATGTGTGGGAAAAAGTTCAGTTAGAGAATGTTAAGGATAACTATAAAAATTATGGCATGATAGGAGAAAAAAACTAAATTTTTATTTGAGTGACTTGACATCTGTCTCAAAGTTATATTTAAATATCTTATTGGTTTAAATTATAGTTTATAAAAATTTAACTGAGGTTTTTGAGCATAAAATATGCTTATATTGTGTGCAATGTAAACACATAGATGCATATTTATCATTATATGGATGCATAAACTGAAAACGTTCATGCTTTCTTCAATGAGATGCATTCCTAGTTTCCGACTAAAATTTGATCAGGTTAATTTGCTGGAATTCTTTTAATTATTAATCCTTGTGAAATTTCTGTGTTTATGCATTTTCTGAACTACTAACTACTGTCCCTTGATCTTCAATTTTCTCTAATATTCTACTTAATTGCAGTTGTTGACTTAACTATATTAATATGCTGGAATGTTTTGACAGAACTGTGTTATCTTTACCCCCAATTATTAATGGTGCTCACTCAGCCATCACTCTGGATACAAAGAATGTATTTATTGAATGTACTGCTACTGATCTGACAAAGGCGAAGATTGTTTTAAATACAATGGTAGAGTAGTGAGTTTTGTTATGTTTTTCTATTTGTTTTCGTAAGCAATACAATTGTTTTAGATGATGATAGACTATTTCATATTTTCTTAGGTAACAGCCTTCTCAGAATATTGTGCAAACAAATTTGTCATTGAACCAGTTGAAGTGATTTCTTCTGATGGCAAGTCCAACATATACCCTGATTTATCTGTCTACAATATGGAAGTTTCTCTATCTTACATTACTGGATTGATTGGGGTATCACTGGAGGCAGAAGAGGTAATTATAATGTTGCTTCATATTGAGTGACATGTTCCTGCACTTGCTATTAACATATTTACTATATGATGTAAAATTACTTGGGATGCTTCTAGTTGCTGATCTTTGTCAATTTGGGTTAATTCTTGATCTTGGTGTGAAATTTGGTAAATTTGTGCTTTGAAAATTGAAGATGAGTAATTAAATAATTTGTTAAAAATAAGGTATAATTAAAGGTGAAGCTTCCAATGGGTTTTGACGTCATAAATTTCTTTTATAGGTAATTTTGTTTCCATATTTTATTTTTATGTTCTAATGATAGCTTAATCCTTTTTCTGTTTCATGTCACATTAAAATAAAAAAAAAACTCAAGCTAGACAGCTTGTTGGCCCTGTTTTTTTTCTCGTCTTTTAATTTTTGTAATTAGAAATTTGCCCATATTAATATATCTCAAGGATTTACTTTCTGTACATGTTTATGAAAACATTTTTTACATAATAGTTTTCAGTTGTTCGTATGTTCATGTTAAATTTCCTTAATTTTTATCTTGTTAGTCTCTATGTTGCTGATACTTGCCTCTAGTGCAAGATTCACTGCTCTCACATACTAACAATATCAAGTGAAACAAATATTGTTGAACTTGTAATCACTGATTCATAATCTTCCCATCTTCCTTCAGGTCACTAAGTTCTTAAATCGGATGCAATTGCATGCTAAGCAGTCTACATCTGCTAAAAAGCAGTCTAACTTTATAGTATCTGTACCTCCTACGAGAAGTGACGTTCTTCACCCTTGTGATGTTATGGAGGTATTGATAATGACAGGCTTTGTCAATCCTGAATGTATATTGGATTTAATGTGTCTGTATATGTTTTACTGACAACTGATGCCTTTTTTTTGGTTTTTTCTATCTATAGGATGTGGCAATTGCTTATGGATTCAATACTATTAAGGATAAGGCTGTAGCAGATAATAAGGGCTCAAAGAGGTTGGCTGCTTCCCTGACTCTACTTCCACTGAACGAGATTAGTGATCTTATTCGAAAAGAGGTATAAAACAAAATAGTAGAACATATTATTTTTGTGACTGGATAAGGTTAATGTTTCATGCGTAAATTTCAATAAAATGTATTGATCATTTTGTTATCTTTGATTAAGCTGATGCTGTAGAATTAATTACTATAGCCTAACATATTTATGAAGGTTACAGTTTATTTAAGGTCCCTAATTTTCTGAATCTACTATTCCTAACTTCTTTTCAGGTTGCATTGATTGGGTTTACAGAGGTCTTGACATTCATACTTTGTTCTAAAAAGGAAAACTTTGCCATGCTTAACCGCAAAGATGATAAATCTAAAGCAGTTATCATTGGAAACCCCAGATCTTCAGACTTTGAGGTTTACACATTTATCTTCCTTTTCTATGGCAATGCTAAGGTTTATAACACAATTTATTTAATTGCAATGAAAAAATAGGATCTCTTAAAACGACCCTATTCACGTTGTTTCTTTCTTTAATTGTTTTGTATAGTTCTTTTTAGTGGTTTTTAATTGTTTCCTGTCAGCAAACAGTTCTGAGATCTTATAGCCTTTACTTATGTGGTTATATTATTGATTCATTCTTTATTTTATGATCTTGTTACTTTTGTTTGTACATGCTTATTTTTTTAATCGGAAGAGGAAACTATAGATAGATACACTAATCATGCTAATTTTGCCTTTACTTATGTGGTTATATTATTGATTCATTCTTTATTTTATGTTGTTACTGTTGTTTATATACATGCTTATTTTTTTTTAATCGGAAGAGGAAACGATAGATAGATACACTAATCATGCTAATTTAAAAAAAAAAATGAAATTAGAAAAATAAAAGCATACTAGAGGATAGCAGTGCAGATGCATCCTGCTGGGCATTTAGAAATCAATTTGCAAAGCTTACTGATTATCTTTGATTATCTTTTCTCAGTACATCACTGTTTTATTTTCCTTTTTTGTATACCCTATATTGAATTGGAAACATCAGTATTGATATTTACCTCTTTATTTTTTTTGTTTTTAATTTTTGCGTGAAGTCATGTAGTGTAATTTTTAACTCTTACCTGTATTCAGGCTGTGCGAACTAGTCTTATGCCTGGCATTTTGAAAACTGTTGCTCACAACAAGGATCATCCAAAGCCAATCAAGGTATTATTTTCAGTTCTTCCTTTTGGTGATTGATGTTTTTATCATAAATCTTTACAAGAACCACATTTTGCTTTTTATCATAATCGTATTATACTTTCAATCTTACATTTTATTGTGTATTGTAAATTGTCCCAATCATTGATAACATTGAGCATTCCCTGTTAATGTAAATGTATTTAGAGAAATTAATGTATTATATTTGTGATATTAATTTAAAGAAAACAACAATAAATGGCATCTAAATAATCGGAAAACAATTGTAAATGAAAGGAAAAGTAAAGGTAAAAAACAATTGGAAGTTGGAACAAAGATGGTTTGCTGTGTCGGGAAACATGTTCGGTGCCTTCTAAAGCCTTTGTGTGAATGTGAAGCTGCAGAATTACTGTGTAACCAATAAACAGTCTCATCCCTTGAATTTATGAGCCTTTTCCTACTCTGTCTTCCTTTGGCATTATTGAGTAATAGGGCCGTTATTAAGTCATTTAACTATGATTTCCTCCTCCAAAAACTGTAAAATTGTTGTTCGTACCTACCCTGCCATCATGTTATAACATGCATTCCCTTTTGTTAAAGACTTTTAGGCGCAAGATTGTTGAGTTAATAATTAATCTGCTTATGCAACTTTTCGTAATTGTCATTCAAAAATATTTCAATGCCTAGTGTCTTCCGAGGATTCAAACTTTCAAAACTGTTTATCTCTTCCTCTGATGTATACGTTTCTATCTTAATTTTTTGTTCAGATTTTTGAAGTGGGTGATATATCACTTTTGGATGATAATAGAGATGTTGGTGCAAAAAATATTCGCCAACTTGCTGCTCTGTACTGTGGTGCTAATGCCGGATTTGAGGTATATGGCGCTTTATTTGGTTGTTTGCTCTTACAAGTTATTACATGTGCGGTATTTACCCCTATTATTACTTGATTGATCAGAGCTTAGAATTTAAATTGGCTATATTTTCAATAAAAAATGATATCTAAAATAAATCACTACTCTTTAGTTACAATCTATTATTTCTAGACATGGTAAAAATAAATTGGGTGATTGTATTTCAATATTTTTCCAATTATATGCAGATAATTCACGGCTTGGTCGACAGAGTAATGGAAAAGAACGGTGTTTCCTTTGTTCCACCTGGTGATAAGTCGGGCTATTACATTGAGCAGTCAGATGTAAGTGCATAACACTGCATAGGAGTTGCTTTTTTTTATTTTGTCCTTTTTTGCGATATTTATTCTGCTTATGATAATATATGTATTACTCATTTGCCCATTGAAGGAACCCGAGTTTCTTGCTGGTAGACAAGCTAGAATCATTTACAAGGGAAAGCATGCTGGCACTTTTGGCATTGTTCATCCCGAGGTACTTGCGATCGCTAAAATTATCTTGTTTTATTATGTCCAATTGTTAGTATACAATCTGGCAATTCCTATTATTTTATTTTGATAATTATGGGGGGTACTTTTTGGATGCGTAAACGATTACAGAAGAGGGGATTACGTAATTTTTTTGTCGATTGATTGCGTCTTACTGGCAATAAATGTAGCTGTTCACCAGACAATGTTTTTGGAACATATATAATACAACTATTAATTCTGGTTGTTATCTACTTTCAGGTACTAAACAACTTCGACATTCCTGATCCCTGCTCCTTTGTTGAACTTAATGTCGAAAGTTTCCTATGAAAGATTACTTGCATCAAGTAAGTGGTATCCATCCCAAACTATTTCCTGTTGTCAGTTTGTATTATTCACCCCTCTTACCCGAACTGCTACACCATCTCCTTTCTCTGGTAATTTTGGCTTGGCTGATATTGGTTTTTATGCAGGTCCCATTCATCAAACTGGGAATCACGATGTTGATCTGCTCCATAAATGTTTGGAATTTAGAACTACGCTTGCTTGCTGGGAAGCGGAATGTAACTGTTTTGTTCATTATAGATGTATCTTTTTTTGCCAACTTTCTCGTTATGACATGTTTAGAATATTTAAAGCTACCAATTTGTTAATAGGTATAATCTCTACCACAATTAGTTATTTTTTAAAACGGTTTATTATTGTCTTAAAATCAAGTCTGCAAGGATATTGATTCCTTCGAAAATTTTGTCAATACAAAAGCTGCTGCTTGGGCTGGGACTGTTTTTCTTGGTTTTTAGACTATTGAATTATGTATGATCTTATCTATTTTGACGTGCCCAAATTTAGTGTCCCTAAAAGATTAAAATAGTTATCATTTTTCAATGTTATAAATACTCTTTATTCACAATAAATAGTTAGATAAATGAAAACCAATAAAAAATTATAGCTTAAAATAATATTTGAAAATTAGAGTTTTTCTATTATTATAAGGAACAAACGGTAAAATACAAGTTTCATGTGGAGACATCATTTCAATCATCATTATGAATAACTTCATGATGATGAAAAAGGTATTAAAAACCACTTTACCGAAAAACAATAATTAACTTTAACCAAATTTCACCTACAATCTAAATGAAATGGTGTGTATTTTTTTTCCCTTTTCCATATATTTATATAAGCAATCATCACTCATTTTGAGGTTTATATTAATATATTAACCTTTTTAATGAAGACCTCGTACAACCAACTAGGTGTGGTTCTGAATTGGATTTTTCAAAATCTAATTTATTGCATTTCATATCCATTTTAACTTGATCTAATTTATTTAAATCCATTGAATTCTATCTATATTATATCCACTTTGTTAATTAAATTAATTAAATTAAATCTACTTTGTCAATTATATTAAATCTATTTTGATATGTACATACTAACTTTGTTCAAATTGAGCCTAAGCCGACTCACTTGGACGTAGACCAACTCAGAACACCATCGACCCAAACCAACTCAGTTCGACATCGATCAGAATCGAATTTGCTCGACATGGACCTGAGTCGAATTTGCTCAACATGGACCTGAGCCGACTTCGCTCAACATTGATCCAGGCCAACTCCACTCGACATTAGCCCAGGCCGACTCTGATCGACTCAACTCGACATCTACCCAAGCCAATTCGGCCCAACAACGACCCAAACCGACTCGGCTTGAAATTGACCACTCTGCTTGAAATCGGCCTGGGCCGACTCAGCACCACATCGACCCAAACCGTCTCGGCTTGAAATTGACCACTCTGCTTGAAATGGATTAAAATTAATATGCATTTAAATAATTATGGATTGAATTTTGAAATTTGAATTTTTTGCCCACCCTTACAAATAACTTCAACTAATGCCATTCACTTGTTGAGTAGCTTTATCAACAAAGCAATCAACTAGTAGTTGAACTGGACCAATATACGTTTAGGGTTTGTAGGTGCTTTTAAGATTCTGAAATTGCCCAAATAATTTCAGCATTATAGGGGCAGATTCCGCCGAATAAACACACAAAAATACAGGAGTAATTCTATAATGGGTAAAGTAAAACAGACAAAGGCCAGTCCAACTAGATTGATGAAAATGACAAGTTCACATACTCTTCATGATACTAACAAATTCTTCAATGTTGTCTAACTTCTCATTTGAGAGGCCTGCAAAACAGGAATCATCAATTAAGAATCAGAATTAATGAGTTTAACTGGCAAAAGTTTTGATGTAAGTTGCACTACAATGAATGAAATTTTGCTTACCTTTAGCAGAACGTACAGCAGACAGATCCATTTCTGTGCTATAGATCCTTTTTGTTTTCATTTGATCAGTCTCTTCAATCATGCTGGAGTTTAGCTTTCCCATCTTCATTTCAAGTTCTGAGGCGGTGGCCACAATCTCTATAGCAATCAATGGTTTATATAAAGATCTGTCAACTCATACACTTAATATGATATCAACATATTTGACAATAATTCAACCAGAAAATACCCTGAAAGAATTGTAAATGCAGATGGCCAAGATATAAACAAAAAGAAGAGGAGCTCTTTAATTACCCTCAAACAACTCATGCATAGAGTTTTGCTCATATAATTGTACTGCTTCATTGATATATCCAGCATTGATACTAGACTTTGTTTCTAATAGTTGAATTTCTTGATTCAGCATTTCAGAATCCTGCGCCACCTGACATCATAATCATTACCAAGATAAATGAGACAAGAATCAATTCTGAAAAAGAAAGAATTTAGCAATCAACATTCGTATTACCTCAGTTAGTTTTTCTCTCAATGAATCTAACTGAGCATCTATATCTGGATCAAAAGGAGCACCTGGATCAGGGCCACTCTCAGTTGATTCATCCTGGAAGGACGCATTCATCCATGGTAAGACAATCAGCCAAGAATGAAAATCCAAACTAAGGAAGCAATATTTCTCAACCAGCACATATATTTGTCATTTTAAATTGCATATATACTCGGCAAGAGAGAGAAAAAAAGAAAAACTAGACGTCAAAACAGCATGCAATAATGCAAATAAAGCTTCTTATGAATTGTGATATATTTTCTATGTATAGGATTTAGATGTCTGGTTTTCTGGTATGCAGTTCAAAGGAGACATCCACCATACTCAACGCATCATATGTACACTTCTCAGCATCTTCTATGGCGAATATTTCATTCATCAGTGTCAAAAAAGACATATACGATCCTAGATAACCTTAAAAACGAAATACTATACAACAGAATCAAAGAGGTCCGGTGTCCTAGTTCTCTATATTCAACAAGAATTAACCCAATACACAGTTCTTGCACCCAAAACTCACAAAAGCTATAAAGGCCAACATGCAGAAACAAAAATTCAATTACAACTGAAGTTGAATTAATAAATAATGCGTAAAAACAGTAACAGATAACGGAAGCAACTGCAGCAGAACAAGAACATACAGTGTTTGGCGAACGAAAACCTCGGGGAAGAGAAAAACAGTGACGGAGGACGTAATTCTCCCAAGCACCAAGCTGTTTGTCCAAAACAGATTGAACCCTCTGACGAATGCAATCAACACCCTTTCACAACACACCAGTAACATCAAACTATTAAATTCATTCATAATTAAGATCAATTGCCCTAATTTTTGTACCGAACGCAATAAGAGAGACATAGAAAGACCTTTTTCAGATCTTGGGACCTCTGGGTGCCTTCGATGTTCAACTTTGTGGATGCGTCCCTGCAATTGAAGTTCATATCCTCGTAATTTCCAGAACCAAGTTTGAAAAAAGCAATTGAAGAAAGGAAAGAGGGTGTTACTGGTAGAAGAAACAGAAAGCTTCATCGAGCACATCGTCGACGTTGTTGAGAACTTCGTTACAGAAGAGTTGTGGGTTCAGATTAAGAGCATCGAACACCGCCTCACTCTCACTCTCTTCCATTCCCGCCAAATTCCCGATTTGCCTTTCAAAACAAAACTCCCAATTCTTGCCAAATGTGACGTTTATAAATCCACTTTTATTCCAAAATTCATTTTTTATTTTTAAAGAAATATAATTAGTTTAATTTTTTTTTTCAATGATAATAAATTGCAAATCTTGAATGTTGTTATTAATGATTCTTATTCAGAATATTTACATATATAAATTGGAAATCTAAAGATAGTTTGTTATTTCTTATCAAAATCTTTTGGTCATTATCGCACAATGTAATAAATACAATATCTATTTCTTTTCAGAAAAAAAAAAGTTTTCACCGCATTAATGAAATACAAGAAAAGAAAATAAAGATTCTCCGTCTAATCAATTAACAGTAAATACTACAATATACAATTTTATAATTTTTTATTGTCATTAATTATTAACGAATAAACATTACAAATTTTAGTTGGTAAATATTGGTAGCCTTCCCACAAAAAATAATTAAATTTATATATTGATTAGTTAATTCAAGAAAAATAATAAATTTAATTAGATTAAAAAGTTTTCTTCTTTTATTTTACATAATGTGCCACTAATCATCTTTTACTTGTATATTATTTTTGGATGAATGAAAAAATAAAACAAAATGAAAATCCATAAAAAATAAAGATAAATATAGGAGACTGATCAGAATTACAAGTAAAATAAGAAAATCATCTTCTTGTCACTTTTTCTTTTTTTTTTAAAAAAAAAACATAACGATTTAACAACACCAACTTCATAAGCTAAATTTTTACAATTTTCATTCAAAGTTTATATTCTAAAGAAGGATTTATAGAATGTAACACAAACTCAAACAACTATCTTGAACTAAACTCCTAATTGGAGAAATTCTATCATTTGAATATTGATAAAACTAAGAAGGATAAAACAAGACATCATAAAAAAAATCTAACTCAACGTCCCACCTACAATTTTCACATGAGTTTTGAATACTATCATCACCATCTTCATTGTCTACCAATTTCCAATTCCCTTTCTTTAGACTCCAACCTTTGCATGGCTTCTTGCAACATAAAGGAGTTGGATTGCGCACTAGTGTTCCATAAGGTCTTCTCCATAGTCCTTCCAATAATGTTCTTACCTTGTTTCTGCAATTTACAGCACACTTCGCATTCCTCAAAAATTGCAAATACTGAACTCCTTCTTTTCTTAAATCATCATCGTGGGAGCATAATAAAATCAAAGCATATGTATATTTTGCTTCCAAGTGACCCTTTTCTGCAGCCATCTTCAAGCCTTTCATGCCCTTCTCTATATCTCCACCAAAACTCTTCAATTCTTGCAATCCCACTCTATACAAAGCTTCAATATTTCCACTTTCCTTACAACTTTGCATAAAAGAATCAAAAGCTTCTTTATGTGACCATGGAACTAATGGGAACTTTTCCAAAGAAACTTGTTGCCACATGTAGTTTTCTTTTGAAGCAATAAAAAAATCTCTACAACATACTTTCATGTTATAATGATCAATGTAAGACTGAGAGCTTACCCTTGCAACCACATTGAGCAACAAGTCTTGGGGAATTGATTTTATTGGGATCAAAGAAGATGTAGTGTTGATGCGTTGCCTCTTATTGTCTCTTGGAAGTGATTCCATTGGAATCGAAGAAGCAAACTCATTACTTTCTTCGCTTTGTCTCTTGTTGCAGTGTGTTTTCTTCACCATTTTTGAACTAGTAATATTTCTGTGATACTGAGATCCAAATTTGAACCTTCAAAATACAAATTTTAATATGATTAAAGGATTGAATGATAAAGTGTGGGTATTATATAGAAGTGTCTATCTTATATTTTAGAAGGCTTATATATATTTTTTATATCAATAGAATCTTTTTAACCAATATAATCTTTTTCCAAATCTATTTCTTTGACTTTGAACAAGATTATGATTATATTTTATCTTATTTATCTATCTTATGCACTAATCTCACTAATTATGGATATTCTAATTAAATATTTCTTTATATTTAATTTTATTTACCAGATTACTTTTTTTAATAATTTATTATTTTATAAATATTATTTTTTCAGACTTAGAATTCGATAGATAGATATTTTATTACATTTACAGGTATAATTATTTTCACCTATCATTAGTTGATTGGATTTGAATATATATCACTAACTATTTTATCTTATACTGGTAAAAATAAAAGTGATGTTTTATCCGCATTTTTTAATTTTAATTGTATACTTCTTTTAAATAAACACACACACATGTATATCTTTTTATTATATATCTATTCGTTATATAACTTTTAATTCATTTTTTAGTTTTAAAGAAATATAATTAGTTTAATTTTTTTTCAATGATAATAAATTGCAAATCTTGAATCTTGTTAGTAATGATTCTTATTCAGAATATTTACATATATAAATTGGAAATCTAAAGTTAGTTTGTTATTTTTAATCAAAATCTTTTAAGTCATTATCACACAATGTAATAGATACAATATTTATTTCTTTTCAAGAAAATAAAAACAGTTTTCACCGCTTTAATGATTTTTTTTTAGATTTGAAAATCATTCTTTAAAATTCTTGTTTTGTTTTATTTTCACCAAGAAACTAAAATTTCAAATTCAATCAAGGACCATTTAATGTTATTCTTTTAAAAGGTCAATCGACCATCAATAACATATTTTCCCATTTCAAATCTCAAATTATCATCAACCCAAATTATTATTTTTAGATAAGGATACATAATTAGGTAGAGAATATTTTGAAAAAACAACTATTGTGCTTTTGTAAGAAACAAGAAAGAAAAAGATTACTGTAAAGTTACTCTTTCAAATTTATTTACAAAATTTGGTGAACAACCTTTTTCTTCTTCTTCTAAATATTATAAATAAACATAAAATAAAATGTGATTAACAAGAAAAGAAAATAAAGATTCACCATTTAATCAATATACAATATACAATTTCATAATTTTTTATTATTATTAATTTTTAACGAATAAAAATTTGCATGTAATTAAAAAATTGGATGATAAAGTGTGGATATTATATAGAAGTGTTTATCTTATATTTTAGAATACTTATATTTTTGTTATATCAATATAATTTTTTTAACCAATATAATCTTTTTTTTCAAATCTATTTTTTAACTTTAAACAAGATTTTGATTCTATTTTATCTTATTTATTTATCTTACTGATTTATCTTATGCACTAATCTAATTAGTTATGGATATTCTAAGTAAATCTTTCTTTATATTTAATTTTATTTATCAGATTACTTTTTTTAATAATTTAATATTTTTATATTTACAGGTATAAATATTTTCACCTATCATAGTTTATTGGATTTGAATATATCTTACTAACTATTTTATCTTATACTGGTAAAAATAAAAGTGATGTTTTATCCGCATTTTATAATTTTAATTGTATACTTCTTTTAAATAAACACACACATATATATATATATATGTATAACTTTTTATTATATATCTATTTATTATATAAAATAAATATATTAAATACTTATTCGTTATACGTGTTAATAAATTTTTGCTATAATAAGAAAGTTTGAATTATATAGAATCAATCACCCTAAACATTTTTAGCCTAATTACTATTGGGATGGTTATTTTTTCCATCTCCCAAGGAATTATTTTATTGCCACTTTGTAATTTTTTTTATTTTTTCATTTTTTATTCCACTATATTATAGTTCCTTTTTAAATGTTTTTTTTTTTCGTTTCAATTCTTTTTATTGTGACGTTAAAGTATTATAAAGTACAAAACAAATAAAAAATTGAGTAGATCAACGAGATAATTCTCATTATATATTCTTATAAATACCAATTTAATTATATTAATAATTTTCTACAGACTCTTAAAATAAAAAATAATTATTTCTATGTATTTTTATATTAATTAATAATTTAATCTTTTAGTAATACTATCTTATATTGACACCATGATAAATACAGAGTTTATCTGAACATGATTAATAGATCTTCCTATCTATTTAATCTATTTATCAAAATAATTTTTAATGATATTATCTTATTGTTTTTGGAAATAATAATAGATTGCGTTATATAATTTAACTTATTTAAAAGTTTTATCTTTATCGGTATTTTCTTGTTGATTGCGAGTATGATCAATAGATTTTTGTGTGTATTTTTTTCCCTTTACCTAATTAATATTTTATTGTTTCTAAATATAATAATTATATATTTTGGTTTTTTTTATCTGAATGTAATTAATATATCTCGCATTCTACAGTATCTTGTTTATCAATATAATTTCATCAATAATATTGTCTGATTGACTCGGAAAAATAAATAAAATATTCCTAGGTATTTTATACTCTTTACCAATTTAATTTTAATAGTATTTTATTTACTCTGGTAAGATGAAAATATACTTTATCTTATTGGAAATCTAAAGATAGTTTGTTATTTTTTATCAAAATCTTTATGTCATTATCACACAATGTAATAAATACAACATCTATTTCTTTTCAGAGAAATAAAAAACAGTTTTCACCGCATTAATGAAATTGTTTTTTAGAGATTTGAATAAAAAACATTCCTTATAAATCTTGCTTTATTTCCCGATTTAAGATTTTCACCAAGAAAATAAAAATTCAAATTCAATTAAGTATCAATGTTACTCTTTTTAAAGGTCAATCGACCATCAATAACATATTTTCCCATTTCAAATCTTCAAATGATTTTTTTTTTTTATATAATGGTAAATAATTAGGTAGAGAATATTTTTAAAACAAATATTGTGCTTTTGTAAAAAACAGGAAAGAAAATAATTACTGTAAAGTTAGTGTTTCAAATTTATTTACAAAATTTGGTAAACAGCGTTTTTTTTTTCTTTCTAAAGGAGCTGCTCTATAATTATTATAAATAAATATGAAATGTGATTGCCAAGAAAATAAGGACTCATCATTTAATCAATCTGATATTAACCGTAAATATTACAATATACAATTTTATATTTTTTATTGTCATTAATTATTAACGAATAAAAATTACAAATTTTAGTTGGTAAAAATTAATAGCCTTCGCACAAAAAATAATTAAATTTATATTTTGATTAGTTAATTCAAGAAAAATAATAAATTTAATTAGATTAATATTTTTTTCTTCTTCTATTTTACATAATGTGTCACTAATAATCTTTTACTTGTATATTATTTTTGGATGAATGAGAAAATAAATCGAAATAAAAATCAATAAAAAATAAAAGATAAATATAGGAGACTGATCAGGTTTCCAAGTAAAATAAGAAAAATATTTTTTTTATCATTTTTTCTTTTTTTTTTTCTCTTTAACAACACTAACTTCATAAGTTAAATTTTTACATTTTTCATTCGAAGAAGGATTTATAAAATGTAAAATAAACTCAACAACTATCTTGAATTAAACTCCTAATCTAAGAAATCCTATCATTTGAAGATTGGTAAAACTAAGAAGGATAAAATAAGACATCATAAAAAAAATCTAGCTCAACGTCCCACCTACAATTTTCACATGAATTTTGAATACTATCATCATCATCTTCATTATCTACCAATTGCCAAGTCCCTTTCTTTAGACTCCAACTTTTGCATGGCTTCTTGCAACATAAAGAGGTTGGATTGCGCACTAGTGTTCCATAAGGTTTTCTCCATAGTCCTTCCAATAATGTTATTACCTTGTTTCTGCAATTTACAGCACACTTCGCATTCCTCAAAAATTGCAAATACTGAACTCCTTCTTTTCTTAAGTCATCATCGTGGGAGCATAACAAAATCAAAGCGTATGTATATTTTGCTTCCAAGTGACCCTTTTCTGCCGCCATCTTCAAGCCTTTCATGTCCTTCTCTATATCTCCAACAAAACTCTTCAATTCTTGCAATCCTACCCTGTACAAAGCTTCAATATTTCCACCTTCCTTACAACTTTGCATAAAAGAATCAAAAGCTTCTTTATGTGACCATGGAATTAATGGGAACTTTTCCAAAGAAACTTGTTGCCACATGTAGTTTTCTTTTGAAGCATTAAAAAAATCTCTACAACATAATTTCATGTTATAATGATCAATGTAAGACTTAGAGCTTACCCTTGCAACCACATTGAGCAAAAAGTCTTGGGGAATTGATTTTATTGGAATCAAAGAAGACGTAGTGTAGGTGTGTTGCCTCTTGTTGTCAATTGAAAGTGATTCCATTGGAATCAAAGAACCAGACTCATTACTTTCATCGCGTTGTCTCTTGTTGCAGTGTGTTTTCTTCACCATTTTTGAAGTAGTAATGTTTATGTGATACTGAGATTCAAATTTGAACCCTTGCGTGTGATTAAAGGATTGAATGATAAAGTATGGGTATTATATAGAAGACTCTATCTTATATTTTAAAAGACTTATATATATTTTTTTTTATATCAATAGAATCTTTTTAACCAATTTAATCTTTTTATAAATCTATTTCTTTGACTTTTAACAAGATTATAAATCTATTTCTTTCACTTTTAACAAGATTATGATTCTATTTTATCTTATTTATCCATCTTATGCACTAATATTATCAATTATGGATATTCTAATTAAATCTTCCTATATATTTAATTTTATTTACCAGATTACTTTTTTTTAATAATTTAATATTTTATAAATATTATTTTTTCAGACTTCGAATTCGATAGATAGATATTTTATTATATTTACAGGTATAACCTATCATAATTTATTGGATTTGAATATATGTCACTAACTTTTTTTTATTTTATTTATATGATTGACTCAGTCTGATTATAAATAAATGGATATTTATTACATTTAAACATTTAATTTTTAAACAATTTTAGTTTATTAACCATGGACATGATTAAATGATCATGGAATCTATTTTTATCTAAGTTGCCAATTTAATATTTTATTAATATTATCTTACTAACATTTGAAAATGAAAAATAAATCTTGCTATTAATTTTATCATATTTGTAATTTAATGTTTTATCAGTGCTGATGATGATAATTTTATTAGACTATTTGAGTGCATTTTTTTGTTATACATCTTATTTTAATTGGTTAAATTTAATATTCACATTAATTTTAATTTATATATTTATTTAAAATGTATATATACACATATTATTATATAATGTAGATTTGTTTGAAAAGGGAAAAATGTAGTTATACGTTGCAGTAGTGTATAAGGTTATTTCAAATGGATATCTAATTTATTATTATTTTTATATATAATAGAACAATATTTGAGTTCAAAATATTGAAATTTAAAAATGTTGTTAATGGTGTATATATATGATAATAATAACAGTATTTTTCTTATATATTGTAGTAAATATATTTGAAGTGTAATCTAAAATTTGAGTATAAACAAGAAAGAAGATGAAATGTAGATTAAATACGTATAAAAGAGATTTGTTTTTTTTATCACGAAGTTGTGTGTGCTGTCATTACGAAAAGGTGTAAACATGCCAATATATTTTTCAATTGTATATATTAGATTAGGATTTAAACAATAATTCCATTTACTTGACACATTATTTTATTATAATTAAAAGAAAAAAACAGTTGTAGTATAATTTTCTTTTAGTATTAAACTGTCAAACAAACCTTAATTACTTATAGATCTGTTGTATTATAGTTGTATTTTTTGACAGGTATGGACACATTAGCCGAAAAACTAGTAATGAAATATAATACAATGTGACATAGAAGGAGTTTTGGACAATAATACTATTATTTAATATTTTTTATATAATTTAATTACAATTTTTTTTATTAAAATTCTATATAACTGAAGGATTTTATATTAGAGTAACCGTCACAAACTATAACTGATAATGAGTGACGTGGCATATCCAGAGTCCGCCAAGTGGAACACGACAGCAACCCACATAACTGCTTTTGTTTCCACTCGTAAAACAGTTAATATTCCATCCACAACTTCCTCTTCCTTCAGACATCTTCATTCTTCAACCTTTCTCTCTTCAACCAGCAACATCCTCGTACCTTGAATTCGCTAACATGTTCCGCATAAGTAACACCGTTGTCGGCGCCCTCAACATCCTTTCCTTGCTCTTGGGCGTCGCTGCCGTGGCCTCCTCGGTCTACATCCACATCCAAGGCGGCTCCGACTGCCAGAAGGTCCTGCAGGTGCCGCTGCTCGTCGGCGGCGTCTTCGTGGTGCTTGTTTCCGCCTTGGGAATCGTGGGGTCGCTGTACCGCGTCAACATGGCGCTCTACGCCTACCTCTTCTTCACGTTCGCGCTCATCGTGGGCCTCGCCTTCTTCACCGTCTTCACGCTATTCGTGACGAACAGGAAGATGGGACAGCATGTTTCCGGCAAGGGCTACGGCGAGTACCGGGTGGCCGATTTCTCGCACTGGCTGCAACGCTACGTCGTCAACAACAAGAACTGGGACGAGGTGAAGAGTTGCTTGATGGACGCAGACGTGTGCCAGAACCTCGCCCTCAACGGTGGCCGCAACAACGACTCCATCATTTTCAAACACCTATCTACCACGCAGGTTTTATATCTCTTCTTTCTTCTTCAAATCTCTAGTTAACTTCGTTAATTATGAGTTAATAGGTAAATTTATTATTCTCTTGTTTTCTTGTAAAAAGTGTTAGAATATTGGGTGGTGATTAAATTATGCTATCATGGAAGAGGATCGTGTTGCATGCATTTATTGTGTGTGTAGCAATTACTTAACTTATTTGATTTTGTTTTGTAAGTCTGGTTGTTGTAAACCACCAGCGTATTGTGGTTTCATAATGAAGAACAGTACGTTCTGGGAAGTGCCAAAGAAGGGTCCAGCAGTGAATAATTCTGACTGCACAACTTGGAACAACAGGGAAGACAAACTGTGCTACTATTGCAATTCATGCAAAGGAGGAGTTTTGGCTAACATAAGGAACCAATGGAGACGTCTCACTGTTTTCAACGCATGCGTGCTTGTGCTCGTCACAGTCATATATACCTTGGGCTGCTACGCCATCAAGAACAACAGATCTGATTCAGGCTGCAACCACCTTAAAAAACTATTCCCTTGAGAACCACTTTCTGTCCTCAATATCTAGGTTAATCATTTACTTATTAGCTATTAGGTTTCAAGTATAGTTAGTCATGTTTAAACTTCAGTGTATGTATATGTCCATGGTTTTTGTGCTTTTGTAATGTTGGATACTGGTATTAAATTTCTTTAATGCTTTTGTTTGTTATTCGTGGCATTTATAGTTTAGATCTGTTAAATTTGTATTCTGTTAATTTCTTGAACTACTTGTTCAGGTTCCAAAATCAACACTTGTTAGCTTCATATATGTCATATATTTTCCAGTTTCTTATTGAATTAGTCATTTATCCGGCATCAAATTTTTATGATTGTAGTAAAATGATATATTTTCTTTTTTCTATTTTTAATAAAACAACATTTGATTTTCTTATTTTATTTAAAGATATCATATTAAATAAAACTTAAAAGAAACTATGAAATTAAAATTAAGATTTTAAAATTAAAAGTAATAATTTTTATTACAAAATAAAAGAGATGAATATCACTTTATTTTAAAACACAAAGAATATGATTTTTTTTATTTAAAAATGAAAGAGAAAAGAATATTTATTTTAAAAACTATAAGGAGTGAATGTTATTTCATTAAAAAGGTAAGTGGAATTAATCTTTATTTTAAATACGCAAGTGTAATTTCTTTATTTTTATATACTAATTTTTTAAAATTCGAAAGTAATCCACAGCCCATTGAGACTGTGGGGAAAATATTGATACATAGAGTTAGAGTTAGTAATTGTTGTAAGGCCACAAAATCTGAAAGAAAAATGGAAGCTCCTTCTTTTCAGTAATCGATTGTGGACTATTGCCAATTACTCTGGAATTTCATTTTTGAAATGCAAAAAAATTTATTCTGTATTTTCAATTCCATATTTTCAATAGGTAATTCTGAAATTTCAATTTTGTTTGGTGCAGAAGCAAATTTATTACGAAGCAAAAGGCCTCGTTTGTGATGGTTGTTTATCAGTTGCTCTCCAACTGTTAAAACATTTTTCAAAAAAAAGTGTAAATACAGATGTTTTTATCTAGACGTAAAGAGGTGTACTATTGGCAATACCTTTAATCTAACTATTGATAAATTGACAGCATAAATATTTTTGTGCTTTCGACTACATATTTTATGTGTAGTATATTTATTGACAATTAATAATTGTTCTAACCGTGACAATTAATTTTTGTTGTTGTTATTAATTGTTTAGTTCAATTGTCAACAGGCATTATTAGTACAAGTGAAATATGTATGATATATATTTTAAATATAAAAATTTGATTCTTACAATTCAACCAATAACATCTCTAATAGAGTCGCACAGCGAGCTTTTTTATTAAAATATTTTAATTTAAGTTATTTAAAATAAAATAAGTTATTTATATAAACAATTCAACTCAATTTAAAAAATCCTACAAATATATTTAAATATTATTTTTTATTAATTAAAAACTTAATTATGTTAGATTAAATAATTTGACTGATTAATGACTCGTCCCACTAACATCGATTCATACGGCATTGTCCACAAAGTTGCAGCTGAAAACGGATTATTATTCAATCATTATATATAAATTAATGTTAATTAATAACATTATTATTTTATATATAGCAGAAAAAATAATAAGATAAATCTCACCACCGCTTAACTATAACTCTAATTCTACTTTGCTTTTTTCCTAACATGGCATTACCATACATTAAAAAAATAACGTAAAATATATGGCGGTGAAAGAACTGTAATGCCCGTCTCTTACAATTTATACTGAAAAACAAAATACTCTCCTAAAACATTTGAAACACCAAATTAATAATCTTTTAATACGATTACCGTTGCCTGATAGACCTAGTTAATAATCATGGTAACTGCAGTGGCATCCTTTGATAATACATTGTATTTAAAATATAGGGTGTGTAAACTAACAAATTCCAACAGTACTTATTTCGAAAACAAATTTAACCAAGTTGTGGACAGGGAAAGGAATATCGAGTTATTGGTGAGGTTAGGAATCCATTGTTAAACTGAATAAAGCACAGTGGAAGAACTTGCCCCGTAACCAACGCATATTTTGGCCATAGCAATAATTACGCTGACCATTCCCAACTCTGACAGTTGTTTTCATAAAGAATAAGACAGTAAACAATTTAGCTCGCTAAACAAAAGTTCAGCTTGATAGCCTATAAACTCATCATCTCCTAATAAAACGCTGAAAGAATTTATGCTACTTCACTTGAGAAAAGTACAAGCAATGAACAGGAATATATAAACTACCAATGACGTTAGGAGTTCAAGTGTCCAAGTTGGGCGCAGCAACATAGATGGAATATTGGGTACCACCACTGAACCAGAGACCCATCCAGCCACTAGAGCTCCAAACCTATCATAGTGCAAAAACAAAACAATATAGATGGTGATGGCGAATAGGAAAAAATCAGAGGAAGAAACATAAGTTGGATGATCTAGACACTTACCCAATAATGAATGCTCTACCCAAGCTCTTTGTCTTTTCGTTAAGAAAATATATGCAAGCAGCCAAAGAGATCGCCACCTGTAGCAATACAACAGTTTTGTCAACAAGCAAGTATTCATGCCACAAGGGAAGCAGGAAGAGGAGAGCGACAGCCAGAGCAATGATATCTACTTCAAATTCTTTAATAATGTTCCCTGATGGGTGACATGTATTGAATGAAATTCAGATCAAATATAGCTTCTGGAACACACAATCACCTGAACAAGTCTTCATACATTTGTGAACAAATGAGAGGATAAATAGGCATGCACTGACAAGGGTAATATTACCAAATTCAATTGATCAAGTAGAAAGGAACCAGGTTCCCCTTACGTAAAATCTCAAGTTTAAGTCCTTTACGAGTGGGTATGTATGCACACAGAGAGGAGAGCATTCCTGCTTAATGTTGGTGTTCTAAAAACATGTTGATATTGAAAAGTTATTTTTTATTCTTAAGAGTCAAGGTTTTATTATACAAGACTCAGGTCTTAATCTTAAGAGTCTGACCATGTAACATCAGCATACTCCAATGAAAGTTTCCTAGTAGACCCTTACATTGGAAATGCTGATGGAAAAAGAAAAGACAATATTGACATTTTATTGAAAATACTGAAAACCTTAAAAATGGGAATAGTACTAAACGCAGTAACCTGAAAATCCGATAGTCACAAGGATGGAAAAATTCTATGGAACCTTAAGTTCTAGTCAGGCACAACTCAAGTAAGTATATCCTTTAAAGCTAGGCTACAATCTAGAGGCCGGTAGTTGACTTCGCTGCATGCAGTATGGATAACAACTCTGATGCACATATGCTATATGGCTCAAGAGGCTAAGGACTAGATGAATATATAATTTGGTTTTCTTTTTTAAACCTTATGGGCCTCACACCCCAAATATTTACAGAAAACGACATCTACAAAGTTTCTTTTTTCTTTCTGAAAAAAACAGTTTTATTCTAAAAAATATATGCATTTAAGTAATATAAGCATTTAAAAGTCGAAAGAGAGAAAGAGAAATTCAATGCAAACCTGAAAAGCAGGTCCAGTTTCAGCAGAATTCATAATACTCCAGCCACCCATGAAACCAAACAGAAACAATCTTCTGAGAATGATTTCAGGCGGTGGAAGTTCAACAAAGTTTAGCAAGTTCTTCACCCATGGTGGAGACTCTTCTACTTTCTTTTTTAACTTGCTTTTCAAATTAATTTTTGTTTTCCTCCTCTGTATGAAACTTGACATCAATAACTTTTCAAAAGCCGCTTCAATTGATTCTTCACTCCTCTCATGCCCAGCATATTGTTGCAATAGAAAATTTCTTGATCCCCAAATTTCTTCTTCAGAAGCATCAGGGCTAATACCAAGACGACGGTAAGGATCCCAAACACTGATTCGAGGGAATTTTTGGACATTACCTGCATAAGAATTACATATAAATACACATATCAATAAGTGGAAAATAATAGACAGAGAAATGCAACTAAGGGCATAAATGCAGACTTTACAAATTAATATGAATCATGATTCAAGTCAGTTAAACTTCAGCTGTAAGGTAATAGGCAATGATCTAAAAGTTGACAGGCTTCTCTAAATCATTCAACTAGCTACGAGAATAAGAAATAACATTAGTTACATGAGATCCAAAAGTCTGTTACTAGGTAGAAAAGATATCTCTCAAGACAGGAATATAATGCTGGCAATCTACGAAGTCTCACTGGACACTGATGGAGAAGGTAGGGGGAGGGACAGAAGGTGACTTATTATTGGAGGTCCTTTAAATAGGAATACATATCTAAATTCCCATGTCCCAACCAAAGCAAAACAAAAGCCCACCTTAGATTTTCCTTCTACTAATACACAAAAGGGAACTAACTAAGCTTGAGCCAAAAAAATAAAATCAGCAAGGCCTAAAATCAAGGTAGGACAACTGAATTGAAGCCCAAACAAGCCAATAAATAAACAAGTACACATTACTATGCACAGTAGCGAAACCTTAACAAAAAGCAACTTCACCGCCTCATGACTATCTTGGTAATAAAACATTTTTGTATATAATAATCGATAGGGTTGGAAGATTTCTTTTGTAATTAAATCAATAAATTTGAAAGGCTTTGGGTGATACCTCCGTAGGGCGTGTCCACGGCGCATCTAGTGCGAAAGACCGTAAGCTTCTTCGCGTGTTCTTGGAGATACCTGAAGAAACCCAAATTCACAATTTATGCACGAAAAATGATTGACGAATCCAAAACCATCAAAATAAAACGCTGATTAATCTAACTTAAGGCAATCAATCAAAACGCAAAGAGAAAACATAGAGAGAGAGAGAGAGAGAGAGAGAGATACAGTTTCTTAGCGAGAAAAGCGGTGGAAAGGTTGGGAGCTGAGAGCGAAAGCACAACCATGTTGGCCTTCGTTGTAATCAACAGAGCGAAAACAAAAAGAACGTTCTACGTCCTAACCCTAATTGAATAGCATGGTAGGTAGGGTAGGTTGAAATTGGAAAAGCAGAGGGGAAAAGAAAGTGTTCTTCTTTAGGTTCTGGCACTGAGAAAAGGAAGAAGAAGAAGAAGAAGAAGAAGATAACAGATTACTTCTGTCTTCTATTAGCCACTTCCTGCTAGGGTACGCACCTTGCGCAAACTACTACAACAAAGAAAAAAATTACAATGTTTTCCGTATGTAATTAGTTTAAATATTCTCTATCACTCATCTTACAATATTTTTTATATAAATAGTTAAAAATACTTTACATCATTAATTAAATTGTTCATTACATATTTAAAATATATTCTTTGTATTAAAGATATTCATGTATTATAAATGTATTTTTAATTCTATAAAATAAACATTATTATTGTAATTGACATGCTAAGTTATTAAGAAAGAAATAGATATTTTATTCATTTGGTGTTCCATATATCTACAATGATAATTTTTATATTATATATATTATTAACATGTAAATGAAAAACAACTCGGGTTAGTTTTTTTAAGTTTGTAGTATTTAAAAATATATTATTTATTTAGTAAATTCACATATTTTATACTATTAAAAATAGGTTTAAATAAGTTTTAAACCTCCCACGTATTTTAAGTTTTATCTTTGATTACTTAATAAAAAAGATTCTTAACATTGAATACCTAATAAATTAAAACTTTTAAGGATAGTTAAGAAACACACACCGTTACGTAGATAGGAGACATCGCATTACTGAGACAAGAGACACTGAATCGAGTCCAAGAATTCTAAGTTGTTGAGTCCCACTAGATATGGGAAAGGTCAAAATCAACTTTCAAAGATTTAACCAAAAATTTATTTTAGCTCTATTTTTAAATATATGTGTATATAAATAAATATTCAGTAAATTAAAGGAGAAAGCTGTATATAATCAAAGACCCATTATGTCTCCTGAGAGATCATTGAGTTTAATGGTGATGTGAACTTGTATGCTTCTTGGAGGATGAAAACATCCTCGGCCAAAGTATCTAACAATGCAGCCACTCAAAACATGCACAAAGGTAGAAGGTTGAAATAAAAGACTTCGACAAAATTGATGAGATAATTATGGGAAATGACTAAATATATATATATTGGATGAGAGAAGCATGCACAAGAGTGATTTCTTTGCACAAGAGTTTAGTGCACAAAAAAGTTAGTCAGCCCCGGGAAGAAGCTTAGTGCTAGATTGGCTGGTTGTGCCAAAGCCTCTCACAGCTGCAGGGATGATCCTGGATGGTGACAGCACCTCTGCGAACGAAAAGTTATAAGAATCTGATCCTAATCTACTCTGCAACCACCCTTTGTTCCCAGAGAATCCATCAGAAACAATCCAAGTGTTCTTAAAACCAAGGGTGGTCACTGTTCTTCCCACTGTTTTTGCTACGTCCGAGTACCTAACATTAGAACAAATGCTGAAGTTAATATGAAGAACAATGGAATACAATCCATCAAAGCGTAGACATGGAAGGAAACTCACGAGTCCAGAATCACAATGTTGGTGCTTTTGTTGATTTTCTTGAGATAAGAAATCTTTAAAGCGACTATTTCAGCTTCCAATTTCTTCACATTCTTGACCTGCCCTCTGAGCTTACTTGGCAATTCTTCCAAACTGAAACACCACAACAAGTGATAGTATAGGTGCATCATGGTAGAGTTTTGATGTTTTTATTTCTCCCAGTAAAGCAATAACTTTACAAATCTCAAACGCCAAAGTTTCAGCAAGTATTTGTAGAAAAAGCAAACAATATAAAATTAAAAAAGTTTCTGTCTTGAGGTAAACCAACTTTTAGAGAAACTAAACGAATGAGTAACACTTACGGAATGGCAACCATCCTGTTTTTAGCACTAGAGGGAAGGCGAGGGATACCAGTCTTGTCCTTATCTTTCTCGGATCTGATATCAATCAAAACGTAGTTTTGTGCAGATATCAAATCAAGGGCTTGAGCAGGAGTAAGGTCTCCTACAAATCATGGAAGCAGAAGTAATTAAGGCTCCACAATGAGGTCTTGGGGCTTAAAAATTCATCAATGCAGTGGCTTAGTGCATGAATACAAAAACAAGGTAGTTTGCATCGAAACAAGTTTTTATTGTACCTTTGTAACCACGAAGATTAGAGGAGATGACAGACCAGACAGGAGGAATCAGGAGGTAGGCAACAAATAGTGCTCCAGCAGCTCCAGCAATCACAGTGGGGTCTGAAGAGGATATAGTTTCAACGGTTGAGGAAGCTATTGGCTTGGCAACATCAATCACCTTGGTCGTTTGTTGTGCAGCATCTACCACTGTCTGAAATCAAAGAGAGTATCCTGATCAGGTTCATAAACTTGGCTTTTCAAATGTCAAGCAAATTAGCAAAATGATGAGAAGAGAACTTCTTGATAGCTGAAACGGGAATTTTTAATTTAGGTTGAGTACTTAGCCTAAGCCACCTAAATACGTTCTACAAAACTTCTGAATCCCCATAATGGAACAACATGGCAGCATGAGACAGAATCTTTGAAAAAGGAAATTGAGAAAAAGATAACTTGTCCAATTCAAAGGAAAATATATCACATCAAATGCTTTTAAAGGCTTTGCAGTCCAAGGTGATACAATGGCATCTTACGGGGTAAAATATAGTTATAATCATTGATTAAATCAACTGTTAACGAAATAATAAAATGCATGCATATAACCAATTATAAATTTATTGAATTCTTAACATGTTCTAGTTTAAGGTGAACACAATTTCATTGAGAACCAAAGAGTAGTTTCTAAAGATACTAAATTCCATTTAAAGGACTGGTCTTTCTTAACACGATATTCCATTGTGAGAACAAAAATTATCAATTTGTTTGTTTGTGTCTATACTTTATCCATATAGCATGTACTTTACCATTTTAAATCGCATATCTTAATCTAAAGACACTACAGGCTGCAATTGGGACAAGTGAAAGTAGGAAAAAGGACCTCAACCCACCATGATTGGCTTCCAACCAGTAGAGGCATTAAAAGGGAATGGTTTTGCATCCCAAAAAATTATTTAGCACACAACACTGCAATATATATTCATCCTACCAAATGACTAACCAGCATTGTAGTTAGTTCAGTCAGTGCAGAAACAACAAATACCCCTTGAAACAAAGCCTAAAGAAAGTAGAAAGTTGGAATTGAGGAAATAAACCTTAGCAGCAGTGATAACAGGTTGGGTATCAACACCAGAGCTTTGAAGCGCCTCCTGGGCCTTTCTGGAAGCTTCAGAAATGGCAGGGGAAGCAATTTTCAAGGCCTCTTCCCCAGCTTGCTGCACTATTGGTAACGCCGTTTCGATGCCAGGCTTCAAAGCATTCCCAATTACCTCAGCAACACGCTGTGCCGTGTCCAGAACACTCGAACCCACTTCCTGAACCTGATCAATCGTTTTCTCCACCTGTAAAGAAAAAGTTAGATTTTTTAAAGGATAAAGAAATGGTATGAGCTATTCCAGATAATGGGTAGGCGAGAAAATGGAAAGAATTTACTTGGGTGAGAGATGAAACAATCTGGTCCTTGGCGATGGAGACAGCGGCTTTGGCTTCGTTGGGAGGGGCGAAGAGAGCGAGGATTGAAATGGTGGATGCTGTTGGCAGTGCTATTTGGGTGCGTCTGAGTTGAGGTTTGCTAAAAGTGGTGACTACTGTTTGTGGAGAAGGAGTTGGAAGAGAAGGTCTTGGAGTGACTGAAGAAGCCATGGCAGCAATCTCCATTGGTAGTTGCTAACTTGCTACTCTCTCTTACTCAAAGATTCTTTCCTCTGAGTGATTGGTTGAAGAAAGTGGGCTAGAGTGATGAGAGATGTGTGGCCAAAATCCACAGTGAAGCCATGCCAGAGTTTAATTCAATTCCTCTTTATGTCCACCTATGCACGACCTATGTTTGAGGCTGCAAAACTGTCACCGCTCCACGTGGCATGCACTTTCGTGGAGAACGATAATTATCTCTGTTGCTATCTTTTCTGTTCTCTTTTTCTTACACACATTCCACTCTAATCACCATTATTATTCTCCTAAGATTCATAAGGGTTTATCATTGATTTAGACGTGTATTATGTATTATTTCCTGACTTATTATCGCTATTAATACACATTCATAAGAACACAACAGAGGCAAATTTCTGTTATGAATAATACATAATACAAACATGTTCCTGCTTGCTGAGCATAATTTTATCAAAATAACTAAGAAAATGTAAGCGCGAAATTAGTAAAAAAAGAAAGGTGTGATAATAGTTTATGATGTTAAAGTCAATATCAAAGAGCGAAGCTAAACTTTTGTTCTGAGTACAAACAAATGTCCATTAGTTCACATTGGGCTTCCTAACGATTTTAAGCTCAATGTTGCTATGAAATCATTTTGCTTATTACTTACTGAACCCCCATCTTTGAATCTGCACCTTATAATTAAGTGAAATGACCAAATTGCCCCGTATGCTCCTCTGTCACTGAATCCCACCACTACCGCCACCGATATCATCGTAGCTCACACTACACTTAGAAGGAGGAAAAAAAATATCATTCCAAAACAACCCTTAAAATGTGTATTGTAGATCTATTTTCCAAAACACGTATTACAGAAAACTCTTTCCAAATAATACACTTCAAAAGCTATTATAGACATTTCAGAAAATTTATTCTAAAAAGTCTTTTCCAAAATGTATTTCATAAATTCTGATAAATTTGTTCTGGGGAAATTTCCATGAGAGATAGTTCAGAAGTCACTTTAAACAAAAAAGGGTAAAATAGTTTTTTCGCAGGCTGTGGGGTTGCTTGTCCAAATTGAGGGGGTGCAGATCCAAATACTTAAGTATAAAAGTTTTATATTACTATAATAATAAAAAATCATTTATGATAGTTTGTAAATTTTTACAACAATTTTTTCAGATAGTCATATCAACAATTTTCTAGTCCATTTATATGAAAATATATTTGCAAGGATAATCTAGACTCACAAATGGATCTAACTAATATATTTATTCTTGGTTTCTCACCAGAATACTTTGGAGTCACCAAAAGAAAAACATAATTTTCAAAAATACAAATAAATATTGGCTTTAAGATTATACATACATGTATTACAGATCTATTTTCATTTAAAATAATCTCATTACATGATATAAAATATTTGTTATAAATAAAAAAATATAATCTATATAATTAAATTTCGTACTTTTGTAATGATTATATTAAAATTACTTTAAAAACTGTATCTGCAACTTGTTAAAATAAAAAATGTTTAATATGTATCAAAATACGGAGTTTAGGAATGACAGTTCTCTTTTTAATATTTTTCAAGTTTCAATGAAATTAAGACTGAGTGTTTTACCCCAAAAAAAGTTCTAAAAAACCTATGCTTAATTCTTATAAATATTGAAATATGAGAGTTAACCTAGGTTTTAATATAAATTAATTAGTATGATTAAAAAATTAAAAACAATGTTTTTATATCGAAGTTCATTTATACAAAGGAGAAAAAAATCATTTGGATCTTCTCATTCTTCAAAAAAAAATATTAAAAGATTTTCTCCTCTCACTTGCATCTGTTTAGGGTTTAATGGAAGAAGAAGATGGTGATTAATGTAGTGTTAAGATGAATGAAGAGTATATAGTGTTTGCGTGAATGTGTAGTGGTCCACCATTAGTGTTCTACATGTGAGCACTGCAAAAAAAGCTAGTTCGTTAAAAACTTACTCGATTTAGAGAGCATCTTCTTATTTCTATGCAACGTCGTTTTGTATTTTTTTTTCCAATTAAGTTTTAGTTGTGGTGTTGTTGCAAAGTAAAATTACTTTTGCATATATAAATATTTTTTTTAATTTTAGTATATTTTATATATCTAACACTCTAAAAAATTGTGTACGTATATTTTGGCACTTGCAAAATATTTCGTGAAGATGCCATTGACTTTATCCAAGTTTGAGTGTCTTCATCTCAACATTAATTATCGGTAAATGTCATCGAATATTTATTTGAAAGTAAAGTTAATAACATTTATTTATTTCATAATTTTCGTCATAACTTATTTTGATGGAATATATGTTTTATACACAGAATCAAATCCTTTTGGCATGATTAAAACTTGAAACTCCTAGTCAATTGTGTTATCTAAATTAGATAGTTAATTGAAACTTACACATTTTGGCAAACTGCATATTCATACTTTTTTTTTTCATATTTATAGATAATATGGTGTTTTCTTCATTTTCAATTCATGGTTCATGGTGACTAGTGGTGATTGTGTTTTTTTAATAAAAAAACCACAAAACTCAAAAAAAAACTTTGAGGTGTAAAAATAGAGTACAAAACTAAAAATAAATAAATTATCTTTGCAAGGTAAAAAAAACTTTTGGTTCTAGGGGTTCACAATTTGCTTCAGGTTACAATAGTAGTCCACTTCATGAAATCATTGGTAGTGCAATGTTGTTTGAGGAAAAACTTTTAACTACAAGAGACTCAAACTCTTAGGTAAGTGTAAATTTATCTTATAGAGTAAATTAAATCATGTAAAATGATGGAACTGTTCTCTCAAATGCTCTGAATGAAGAAGGAGAATGAAAGTGTTACTGTTACAAAGAAGGTATGGGGTGCAATTGAGTTATTTCAAAAGTGAACTTATGATTCATTTAAAGTTATTTACATTATTTAAAAAGATTAAAACTGACTTTTCATAACTAATACGGAGGAGAATGAAGAATACAAAGGTGGAGGAAGAATTTTCCACACATTTTAATAATTGTATGAGTACCCAAGAGATTAAATTTAATTCCAACATTCGATGGCTATTTCTTCCTGCATCTTCTCCATGCTTTCTTCCTTCATATCTTTAGAATATCTGAAATGAAACCTTTGCTCTTTTCTTCATCTTCTTCACTGATATCCCTCTTCTCCCTTTTTTTTAATTATAAAATTCCAAAATCTAAAATTTAGAATACAATTTTGTATTCTGAAATATAGAGATCGGTAGATATTTTCTGAATTCAAAAATACATTTTAGAATGTATTTTAAATTTTAGAATTTGGAAGGTCTATATATTATACAATTCAAAAATGAAAAAAATACATGCATCTTTTGTGGAAGGGTAGTTTTGGAATTAAAATATTTATGGCAGTACGTGAAGAAACTATGGGAAGAAATACATGTACTTTTTATTTGACCAGAGTTATGGTTTGTGTAATAAAACAATTAATGAGTTGTTCTTTTTTATACCAATTATAAGTCACAGCCTTAAGGAAACAAGACAAACCAACTTTACTTACAAGAGCAGAAAGCATGGCATCAACCCATATGATTTCTGTCCCAATTGCATCCTTTCTTGCGTCTGCACTATATCAGATTTGGTCATTAGCCTTGTTTTGTGCACTATTCCACAAAATATAGTGACATACCTCATTCTAATATAAGGTTCAACATGCTAAGGATATCTCAGTAATTACAACTGGTGATTCAAAAGACTCTAAACACAAATTTACTATTAATTTTTACCTATAAAACAGGATTGGCACTTGCCTAAGGCTTTTAAAAGAATATACAGAAACGAACTTCAGATAATCCAACAAGAAAAGTACCCACTGATTCATCTCATAATTTGCAGTGCAGCAGAATTGAGTGGCTATTTTATTATTGAGAATAAAAGCATACTTGGAGGAACTAACAATGACAACAAAGACATCCATTATGTGACAAATGTTCCATACTAATTCTTAATTGAAGTGCGAAAGTGAAAACTAACACGTGGGTTCTGTTTGTTTTCGGACTTTTGAGGTGTGATGTTTGTTTTTAGGCTGTTGGAGTCTTGCCTTAAGGGTACTTGTTAAACAAACACTTCATTTTCAATTGTATTAAAACCAGAACAAAAGCAACTTATATCAGCTCATTACCTTGGATTTTTCTTCACCAACCCTGTTTTTCATATCTTCCAAAAATTGTAAAATACCCTCCTATGGAATGTAATCATCTAATGTAATAGTTTCTTCATCAAGAACAAACAAAAGTTATAATTATAATACAGCAATAACCTTTTAATGCCACACTAATCTCAATACGATAGAAATGTTTCAAACTTGACCTTAAAGTTCGATAAGAAAATAGCAAATTTTAAGGAAATTGATCTCGAAACAAATTTTACAGAATGTATCAAAATCTGTACAGATAAATTATCAAATTTTGACTTGTTTTTACGAAATCAGATTCCTTTTAAAGTGACTTCTTTATCTTCAACTTCAGGTCTTCTCGGTCTCCAGGTTCCTTTTCAATCATTCAGTTTTACCGAATGATGGAGAAATCTATAAAGATACTCTGACGCTAAAGTTAGTCTAATTAGAATCTTTAAGTGTGAGAGTTGAAAAGTTACCTGTGTCACTTAGTTGTCTATGTTATATATATACCTTTTGGTTGGATCCTTGCTATTATGGATAGGATCCAAAAAAAGGACTCACGCTTTAATATGTTTTACAGATAACCTGATTAATTATGGATTAAATGATGTTTTAGGATGTTGTTTGGATTTAAATGTAAGGGGAGGTCGTCGGGGTCATCTGCCAACCGGTAGTACATGACTCATGCAGAATTAAAAAATTCTGTTTGTATATTCCTCTCATTAACTGATACTCAACTTTAAATTCAACTATGCTTCAAAACCATGCCACATTTAGATGTGTTCATCAAAATTTGATGGAGTAGTTAGAGTAGTGTTTATCAACCTCCCTCACACGATTACATGATTCCAATCTGACACAGATGTGTTTTAAAAAGTATTTCTTTCTGATAAGATTCCATAACTCTTCTCTTTTATTGGTCTTTAATTATTTCGGTATAATAACCTTTGAATAGCATGATACTACCTCATCATCGACCTCATTGTTACATCAAAGGCTTTATTAGTGATCAGTGGGCACCCTCTTCTCATATGTATGCTAAAAATCAACCCAACCCTTTTTCCCTCCTACTCTCATGGAAAACATAGACACCTCAAAACTTTCACACCAATCTCATAACCCAAACAAGAATCTTCCTTTGATGCCTATTGAAATAGACAAGTCCTATGAGAAGAGAGTCATGAAGATTCCAAAAGTAGGAAAGAAGATTGAGAAAAAGTTTCTTGGGGTGAGACAAAGGCCTTCAGGAAGATGGATTGCTGAGATCAAGGAATCCTCACAGAAGCTAAGGCTTTGGTTAGGAACTTTTGACAAAGCAGAAGAAGCTGCCTTGGCTTATGACTGTGCTGCAAGGCTTCTTAGAGGGAGAAATGCCAAAACAAACTTTCCAAACCCTGGAACCATGAACACTCATGAAGAAGACTACAGCATTTTGGGCAAGAATCCAAGGTCTTACCAACTTCTTAGGCATGCAGTTATGAAGAACCACGCACTTTCAACATCTCTTTATTCCACATTCATGCCTTGGAAAAACCAGATCATGATGAGAGATGAACATGACACCCTTGTTGAGGAAACTGTAGTTTGTTCCATTCCTGAACAAGGCTCTGGCTGTTGTGGAATTTCATTTGGAAGTTCTAAGGTTTATTCTTCTGTTGTTGTTGCTCCTTCTTTCAGTGCTTCTTCTCATGATGAAACACCCTAAGATAGCATGTCTTATTATTGCTTGTTATGTCTTGCTTGAACCCTATTTTACTTCACAAAAAGATATCAAACTCTAGTTATCTTCACTACATATATGATATCTTGCATACATGCTATCACCAGATGATGATGATGATGATTATACACTCCCCATGTGATCTTTTTACTACTTATATGGGCGGGCTAAACATTTCTACTTTCATTTCTTGATGTAATAATGCCTTGTATGTATCTTAAGATTGGTCATATTTCACACTCACTTTAGGAATAGATGCAGTATTCTCTTTTTGTTTTCATGGAACTCTTCTTTTAATTTCTTGATTATGAACATGTTTGGGTATATCATTGATAAACATTTCTAGAAGAATAAAAATTAGGATGGAAAAATAAGATTATAATTACACAGGTATTAGGTCACAAACTTTTAGTTATCTCATATACAAAATCCAATATAAACAAAAGGATTTTTGCCAATTACAAAAGTTGTTTCTTGCAAACATTCTCCACCACTCTCACCTTTGCATACTTATGACGAAGTCTAGAGAGTTAAATCATGGTGGAGTTGAATTTGTTATTGTTGGATTGTATTAATTAGAAATAAAGTAATTCACGAAATCTTATTTTATAAGTCGGTTTTATAAGGTTAAATTAAGTTTAAAATTTATTTTTAAGACGATATATCATTTAAAGTTTATCATGGTGAGAATTTGTTGGGGTTATCGTGTTATCTCTAATTGGATTGCTATCGCCATCCATAAATATTTAGTATGATACATGAGATGTGTTGATATTTTTCATCAAATAGAAATAAAACTAATTCACATATAAGTGAGCAAAACTTATTTTATAAGTCATATTGAACTAGACCTAAAATTCATTTATTAAGAGTTATACATTAATTTTTTTTATAGAGTAATGAACATTGTTTATGCAAGAGAAAAAAAAGTAATTTATAAATAAAAAGACAAATTTAACTTTTGTTATAACGGCAATATTTAACTCTTTAAAAAAACATTCTTCATATAATAACATACTTTTCTAATGGGTTTTTGATTTGAAAGGTGGATTGTAGGTTTTATATTAAGAATATTTTATAAGCATTAGAAAATGTTTTATTTAATATAATTAATTTTTTTATAAAAAATTATAATAACATACTTCATGCCAAACTGGACTCTTGTCTGTGTTTATTCATTCAAAGGTGGATTAGCACTATTTGGTATGCCCAGGATTTGAATCTCTTACTGTATAAATTCATTCCTGAACGATTTATTTATAATATATAATTTCTGAAGTCTGTGTCGTTATTATTTTCGTTTATTTATCACTATCGAGATTTAATTTAATAAATTCTCTTCAATTTTTATGAAATCTGCTCCCTCTTAGAAAATATGTTTCACGTCTGACTATATGTCTAACTTGCAATTAAAAGCATAATTCCTTGTAATCATAAATTCTATGAAGGACTATTTAATCTCATTAAAAAAGAGAAATATTTTCATCTTATAATTTCTATTTTTTCTCAATATGTTTGCGTAACATCTTTAGAATTTGTTCATTTCTTGGTAATCAAATATCTTCACACAGCGTTAAACTTTCTTGTAAAGGCTGAATTCACTTGGGCGTTTACAAAGCTTGTAACTTGTAAGCAATACACTTCGACTAAAAATTAATGTTGTGATGTAGTTCTTAATGGAATCCTTTCAAAGCATGGCAATATATTAGACACGTATCTCATACTTGTATTCTACATATTTTACATGGCAATTTCATCTGTGCAAAAAAGGAAAAGGAAAATAAAGGAAAGGCAAAATGGACAATTTAATTATGTGTTAACAAACTCCATTTTACCATCCAAACTGATCTTCTACTGCTCTGTTAGGCTTTTGAAGAGAAGGTACAATGTCTAGGGTTTTGTGCATATTCGGTTATTGGTAGTTAGGGTTTTATTCTTTCAAGTGATGTTTTTATTCTAAGTAATTAGGGTTTTTTTTCCCTAGTGTTATGAGATGGAGACGAATTCTTCTAATTTTCATATTCTTTGGAGGTGTCTTAATGATTAAGGTTGTTTTTCACAAGTCATATTCTACTACTCAAACACAAAATATGAGATATCCCTATTTCACAGTTACCTTTCTCCTTGCATCAAGGGAGATTTGATATCTGTTCAGATTGATGAAGATGTATATCTCGCAAGTCTTGAAGATTGTAAAAATCAGCTTCATGTAAGAATAATACAACATGAATAAATCTAGAGATTTTGTTGCTAGAGTCCTGATTCATATTGATATGCTATATTTTTTCCAAATCAAATTTTGGTGAAAAGACCTGGTTTTGCTTTTATTCAGATATTGAATTTGAGAAGTTGTCTTCATGTTACTCTTCATGCAAAATGATAGGACATGATATTTATAAGATATTTATAAATGCAAACGACATCTTGATAACTTCAATAACATGACCAAACCGCCTACTATTTTGTCCAAACCTGTTGTTGTACAATATAAACTTGTGACCAAAGAAACTAATGATGTCCCTGACAAGAAAGTGATTGGTATCACAAAGAAACAAAATTTTGCGGTCGTAATGCAGGGGTGATGGAAATTTAGGGAGTTGTTGTTTATCTTGATACCTGAAGTTCTGTTGGGAAGATGGAAAGTGGATCTCTAGTTGGTCAAAAGTTTAAGAAATAGGATGAAGATATAGGGACTGGTTCAGGATCTTAGGATGATATTTTGCTAATATGTCCTCCTTAGAAGATGTCCATGAATCAAATGATTTGCTACAAAAAGAACTTCTTGCCTCCTGAAAATTCCCTTCTTTTAGAAGGATTCTCTCATCCCGAATATGCAACTAATGCAACAAGTTCTAAATTAGTTGTTGTCAAACATGTTACTTCTAAATTTGTTTGTCAAGATTTAGTCTTACAAAATTGTTTTGAATCTCTTTCTAGTGATGAACAAGAGGCTTAAGAGTCATGTCCAACCATCTTGACATGAGATACAGTTAAATCTATCTCGAATGGTATTTTCTTAGAAGAAGTCAATTTAATCTCTAGTTCTGGGTTGAAAAGATGGAAAATAAGGAACCATCATGTCAAGAAGATGAATTAGTTCAAACCTCTAGAAGATCGAGACGTCCTCCTTAAGGTGGAGTGAAGGCTAATAAGATGACTTCCAAAACATGTCAACCCAAAAAAAAGTAATGGTAGTAATGTGGAACAACATATTTTATTACTGTCATTGGAATACAAACGAGGATCCATATTTGTGGGATTCAATTGTTTCTCTTCGTTGAGAATTTTCTTTTATTTGTCTTCTTATATTTATTTATTTAGTTTAAACCTTCAAAGTAGTTGTTTGGACTACTTTTTAAAGTTTTTTTATTTATTTTTTATTTTATTTTTACATGGATTTTGTCTAGTTTTTAATATTTTTTTTAGCTTTATGTTATTTTTCATGTGATGACACATGCTACCTAACATAAATTTTATTTAAAAAGTAATAATTATGTGTTAGAAATTCCACATTTTTCTCGTGTTACAAAAGTTTTGTACCAATTAGATTAGAATGAGTTCGTTCATATATAAACATATCAAGAAACAATTGTTTGGTGTGGTATGATACAAACAGAAGACAAGTATATTGAATAAATAATGAAAATAATTTCTTAGCAAATCTTCTACAATCAATGAATTTTCAAACTTCTGGGGAAAAAAATCATACTACGCGAACCGATTAAAAATTATGAAAACTTTATATTCCGTTTTTTTACAAATAACGTGTATCTTTCCTAAGAAATGGTTCTGTTCAAGCTGACTAATATTATTAAAAGAAAGCAAAATTCTTTAAAACATATATTTAATACGTCTGTGACCAAAATTTGGATTCAAAATCACTTATTAAATTAAAACAATGATATAAATATTTCATTATGAAGGTTAAGGCACCCCCACCTTAAGGCACCGATCGAAATCTGGTTTATAATTTAATGGAGTTACAGTTATTTTAATTAATTAACCCGAACTATTTGATTGATCACCCTTGAATTTGATTAAAGTAAATAGTTATGCTGATAACACATGTTCCACGAACCAAATTACTCGTACAAGTGTATCAAAGTAGACAGAAGTTACCATCATAATTTGTTCCATGATGATTAAGATATACTAGAATAATACTTCATAAACTTACCATCATCACTCTTCAATAATAACTTATTTGAAGATTTTGATACTTTCTTTTTGGGTTGGTGGAGAAGATGGGCATAAATTAGCCGAATGCATTTCGGTCCAAATGACATTCATTTTTCCTTTTCATGCATGCTTTGTCTCGATTCCCACTAAACTTCACACAAAGGACATAAATAGAGAAGTTGCTTGTATTGTAACACTTATTCACATAATGAATCTATTAAAAAGCTTTCTTTTGATACCACTGTGCATTAGTTACAAGTTTTCGTCATTATCACCATTTTATAAACGACAAAAGGCCACTGTCATGGAATTTGGCATCTTGTATGGGTCATTTTCTTTGGTAGCCACCATACACCCATAGCAGCCACTGCAAACGCAAGCCCTCTTCTTAAAAACTATCCTTCTTATTTTCACCCTCACAATCATCACCAGCTTCGATTTATTGCCCCAACATACAGACACGATATATATATATATATATATATATATATATATATATATATATATATATATATATATATAT
>Ga0123342_1000637_pt1 | contig 56385 bp, 47 predicted proteins | sample Turbeawhitnodule_FD_89960 | JGI IMG/M metagenome (GOLD analysis project Ga0123342, IMG submission 89960) | Root nodule microbial communities of legume samples collected from Mexico - Turtle bean Mexico white nodule | ecosystem: Host-associated > Plants > Roots > Nodule | place: Mexico: Nepantla...
AAGGAAGGTGTAGATATAGATATAAAGGGTGCTAATGTACAAAGATAAGTCACACCTTCCATGTGACATAAAAAGAAGGTGTAGGTGTAGTTTTAGGAGGTGCCAAAGAAAGAAACCAAGTCATACCTCCCATGTGAAGTCACACCTTCCATGTGACTTGTTTTTGGTGGAAATTTCAAATGAGTTTCATTTTGAATTTTCCCACCTAAATTTCAGCCCTCTCACACTATAAATAGAGATGTTATGCTCATGTAAATTCAGATTTGGAATTTGAAGAAAAGTTACTCTACTCAAATTGAGAGAGATTTGTGTGAGACTTATTCTCCTTCTACTAGTCTTATCTTGTGAGTTTGGGGAAACTCTCAAGTGGCGGCATCTTGCACTTATCTTGGATCAATCACCATCCAAGTGGCGTGTTCTTTCCTTCCATGGCTTCATTCACATAAGTTCTTCTTACTTTCATCTTCCATTTCCATTTCCACACCTAATCTATAAATTCTATTCGGTCAATTGTGTTTGTTCTTCATTTCTATTCAGTAGATTGTGTTATTGTTTAATTCAATCGGTTCAATTGCTTTGTGTTATGTTTCTAATCGGTTCAATGTCTTATTCTAGCCTTCTTTATGTTTCCGCACCAATTTCCATTGTTCTCTTGTTGTTCTTGTGTTTTTACTATTCAATTGTTGTGTAAGGAGATGACACTCATGTTCATGAGTTTGGTTCATCATTTGGAAGGCCTTGAACTCCATTGATGTTTACCTTGCCTTTGCTTTGTTTTTTGCCTAGTATTTCTGGTTTTGTGCTTTGGAAATCTGGTATACGGGATCTGTTTTGCTTAGAGGTGTAGTTATGTTTAGTTGTTGTGATGGTTGTGAGGTGTGGGAGGGATGGTCTTTTTGGTGCAGGTCATCAAGACTAAAGTCAGAATGGAATGGTTATACTTTATTGTGGCTTTGTTTTGTCATCAAAGCTAGTTTACGCAACCTTGTAAAGGGTTACGACACTAGGAAAAGTTGCAATGTAGTGTGTCAAGTTTCATCTAGGATACCAGCAAGGCAGTGTAGATTAAAACATTGCAAAGTACATCTTCAAATTGATAATTTAGAAGCAATACATTTTCAACCAGATGGAGTAGATAAAGGAATAGTTTCATAGAATGAAGTCTGTCATTCACTTTTTCTGTTTCTGGGGTTGGAGTGAAGATTAGTGATACACTCAAGCTTTTGGTGAGAGGGGTGAAAAGGAGTCCAAGCTAGTTGTTGTTGCTACAACTCCTTTTATATGCACAACTCTTCTATATCAGCACTTTTTTGGGAATGGAGCTCAACAAACCTGATGGGGATCATACTAAGGGGGAGTTGTGGTGGTGGTTATTGGGGAGTTGTGGTGGTGGTTATTGGAAGTTTGGTACGTGGGAGTGGGATGAAGTTGTTGGCAACAATTATCACTCACAGGTATGCAGTTTTTAAGTGCGGTAGCTAGCCTTATCATGTGGCACTTTAGAGCATATTTTTTTAGGTTACCTTTGCAGGAATTGGTGTTGTTCCAAAGTTTCTTTGGAGTAAAGATTTTTGTAGGGTGGTTGGAATCCAAATATGATATGTGTTTGATCTGGAATCTGATCTATGCTATGCTATAAATTGTATTGTTTAAATCTTTGAGCAAGTATAGCTTTGTTAGACATTTTTTAGCATAGACTTTTTTCTTTATGGTATGGATACTGATGTAATCTAAATTTGGATTTCTTTGCTCTAGTTAGAAACATGAACGAATTTGTATAAGGGTTGGGACACTCTAATGTATCCCCTTTTTAATTCATTTATATATTCTTTGCAAAAAAAAAAGCATTCTCCATAAACATTAACCATTGTGTCACACCCAATAAAAAGAGTCTAATATCATTGTCCTTCAATAATTTTTAGACAAGCACTAAAGTTATTCATTTAAATAAAGGTCAATCTTATAAAATTTTAGTTAAAAAAATCTTACAATGCGATAGAGTTTATTTACCCAAAAAAAGAAAGAATCAATTAAATCGTTCACCTTATTAATAAAAATATTTAGATTCCAAATATGTGATTTATGTACCCGAATATATTTGAAAATATTTATTATCAATCAAAGTTAATTGGTAGTCTTATTAACAAAATAGCAATTCAACTATTATACTCAAAAGAAAACTCAATCACAATAATTTTATATTTATTTTAACATGTGGAGACTTAAGATCCAATATAATAAGATGTATATACCAAAGAAATTTTAGGTCTTGTTTAAACCACTAAACAAATAATTAAACAAGTAAATTATTAAATAAAAATCAATTTTAAAGACTAAAAATAATTAGTTACTATATTGACTAAATTAGATACAATTGTAGAGATTAAAAAAATTATTGGTATATAAAATAGTTTCTATTATTGATAAATAGTTTCTAAATTGGTATCTAAACTATTTATCAATAATAAAAATTAATTTAAATACCAATAATTTTTTTATCTTTAAAATAGTATATAATTTAGTCAGCATGACAACTAATTATTTTTTGTCTCTAAAATTGAAATTGGTTTCTATTTAATGATTTGCTAGTAGTGAAATAAAAATTAATTTTAGAGACAACAAATCCTTAATCACTATATTGACTAAGTTAGATACCATTGTAAAAACTATTTGTATCTACAGTGGTTTCCATTATTAATGAAACATTTTTTTTATCAGTAAAGAATGAAATTAAATTAAAAGGGATACAAAGGGGTATCCCAACCCTATTATAACCACACTAAACAAACCAAAAAAAAAAACAGAGAGATCACCCACTTAAGGATGAGAGACCAAACTGTTTGTTAAGAAAAACTAAAAGCCTTGCACAGACCTCTATACCACTAGTAGAATAAACTCACACTGTGATAGTTACCATTAGCTAACAATGTTTTTATTTACTAACTACTTTATATTATAAATTAGTTTCTATTAATTTTTTAAAGACTAATTTAGAATCTAACATATAAACTATTTTATAAACTTCTATTAATAGTAAAAACTACTTTATATATCAATATTTTTTTAATTTATAAAATGTATCTAATTTAGTCAATATATTAATTAATTATTTTGATTTAAATTTTTATTTAATGATTATTTTGTAGTGGGTAAAGACAAATGTTATCGTTTTTTTTTTTAATTTTTGTATACAGATTAGAATATCCCTTAAATATTTTAATTTATTTATTTCATCGTCATTTGCTGATTAAATAAACATATCATTTACCAAAACTTATATCCAAGAAGTTTATTACTTAGTAAGAAGATCTTTTCAATAACTCATTTAAAGATGTTTTACATTTTGGTAAAAACTAAGCATCTTAATTTGTATAGTAGTATATTAGTAGTGTATAAAATATTTCAGTCATAAATTTATTTTTGATTTTTTTTTTAAAAAAATAGAGTAATCAAATCTAATATGTAAGGGTGTAATAAAGTTTTCGGTTAGGAATGACACTATAAAAGATATTTTGACGATAAATCTATTTAAATGAAAATTAATGAAATTCTTAACCATTTTCTTTTGAAAAATAATACATTTTCCAGTAGAAAAAGTAATATATATTTTAACATAAGAAAAGAAGAGAGTATATATAATAGCATCTCTTACTATATAGTGGTGCACCATAAATAATAATTCAAAATGACAAAAAGCGATCCTTTCTTTACGCTCTTTCAAGTTTCAATGCCCATAAAATTACAAATTGAAATTCTTTATGCTATTTCAATTACATAAAATCAATAATAATATTGAGAAATGAATATCTTTAAAGAATATTTAAAATTATTTAAGACATGTTGTTATAATTAAATAATATTTATGTGTGTATATAATTATAATTAAATTACTAAAAATTATATGAAAAATATAACGGACTATAACTTTATAAACGATTACCTTATTTCTATAAGGTTAGGGAGCCATGTACCCTGTTCCAATGAAGCCCCACCCTACTGCTATGAAAATAAATGTTAATAAAGAAGCATGCTTTAATTAATAAACCAGAATTTTGGAATTTAATGGAAGATTCATTTTAAGAAAAGAAAAATAAAAGTGTCTCAAAATATTAAAGTTAAAGTATCAAATTTTATAAAAATAATTTTGAAACTTTAAAATAAAATGATTTTACTTTAACGTGATACATGTGTTAAAAAAGGCCTTACTGTTTGCATTGGCGTGAAGGAAAAAAAGAAATGGTCGAGTACTTTAGTTCAATAAAATAAATCCCATTATTGGACTTTTATATTTATATATTGTTGGAAAAACTGACTATTAATTAAATTATTGCAAATGGATATTTTTAACGTGTTTTGTATACAACACTTAGATAAGTTGATTTGGCAAAATCCAACTATTCAATGTCACTATTAATTTTGTATTAGAAAAGATCATCATGAAAAAGGAATGATAATGATAATGGTGCAAGTTAATGTTTGAAGTGGTGGAAGATATTCCAATTAAGTTTAGATTGCCAACGATTTGTTTGGTAAGTGATCTTAACACCACAACTCACTATATTTGCTCTTGTGTTTTCCAAGGAATTGGATATCATTGGTTGATTAATTAAGAGTTATATTATTTATGCAATATTACTATGTGTATTATATGAAGTTAATGGTTTTTATATATTTAAATTTAAAATAAACACATATATCTTTGAATATATATAAATAAATTGTATTTTACATTTAAAATAAACAACTTTATGGTATAAATGTCTTGTAGTATGATTTTGGTGACTTTTTAATTATATTTCACAACCATTTAACAATAATTATATTTTTTTAAAGCGGTATAATTTATAACGTTTATTATTAAAATGGATAAAATTTAAAAGAAACTATTGAAATTGTAAGTCATGTCATGGTGATACAATTTTATTGTGAATAAATTGTGTCACACTGACATGACTTTGATCATACGAAAGTCAAGTCTTACCATATTGACACAACTTTACACTGTTACGCTATGTTTGCATTTGAGTGAACACTGTTCATTCAGATTGAAATGCACGGATTTCTTTTATTTGTTTCCACTCAATTGCACAGATTGGAGGGTGCTAATTTGCCAGAGAGAGATAAAAGCCATCTTCTCTGCCTAGTGAAGAAAGGCAAGGAAACATTAAAAAAATACACCATATCATTGCAAAAGTCTAAATTACCCTTAATTTTTAAAATTTAAAATATAAATAATAATAAAATTATAAATAAGATAATAATAATAAAAATAAAAATAAAAATAAATAAAAATATAAATTAATACTTAATAATAATTAAAATAAATTTATTAAATAATAATATTAACAATAATAAAAATTAATTTTAATTTTGATTTGATTTGATTTTATGAAAATATTTTTTAAAGAAAGGGTAAATTTGTAAACTTACATTTTACACATTTTTAAAAAAAAAATCTCTCACAACCATCATATCACTCACAAACTTCAATAAACTTTTCTCACAAATTCACTCTAATATATTCTAATCCAAACCACCTCACTTTCTTTACACTTTCCTCTCAAATCACTACAAATCCACCATCTTAAATTCTTTTCTCAATCCAAACACAACCTTAGAGTAGAATGACACACGACTTTGATTATATGTTAGTTTTTTCTTTTAATTTACATTATACAAAGGTGACATGATTTCAATTGAAATTGGATAATAATATGATTTTCGTGTAATTTGACTATACTTCTGCCACCTTAACATAAATTCAATGTTAATTTTTAAAAAACAATTAACATTATTAATCAAAGTCGTGTTAAAGATGACACAATTTTTATTTCACTTCAGTTTTGTATAATTAAAGTTGTGTTAAGAAAAAACGATTTTTAATTTTCTAAAATTGGTCCAATAATAAACATAAAAAAAAACATGTTTTTGAAAAAAAAAACAAGTTATATCAGCTTGAATAACTAGGAGACCCGTGTGATCACATAAGTCATAGGTCAATTTACTATAGTTAATTTATTTTTTGGAGTTTTAATTGCTTTTGAACTTGGATGATAAAGTATATTCTTGTTTGCAATTAGTGGAGAAATTCTATTCGCTTGGCGTGTTGTTGAACACGTTAATGTCCTGCTATTGGAATGAAAAAACAATTGAAAAGGTTATGTAAGTTGGAAGAAAATGAATGTCAAATCTCATGTCTGTTATTTAAAAATGATTGGCGTCACTATTTTACTTTTTGTCTTGTTTTAATATTATTGGTGATTGGGTGAATAAGTAGTTGTAGATAGAGTTTGGCAACTTAGTTACATTCCATAGTTTTACCACTACACTTCTATCATTGCGTTTGCGTTAATGGTTCATTTCTTCCATTTTCTCAAATATATAAGTTTGTTTTGGCCTTTCGGAATAAAGAATATTAAACCGTACGTAATCTGATTTGACTAAGTAAGAGCTAAAAGATGATGATGCTTCGAATATTTGCCTCAGTGGAAACTTGCTTGATCGTATGACGATACAAATGCGATTCCTTGATGACTGCATTACACAAAATCTGTCTGCAAACAATCATAACCACCTGGAAAATACGAGAAAATAACATGCCACGTTTTGCGACATTGCGAAACATCGTGATACTGGTTGTAAGTTATTTAGTTTTTTTTTTCAGGTGGAGTTGGTACAAGTAAGAAAAAGGTTAGTTCAAAGTTTTATACATAAAAGCTTTTATATAAAAAAAAACTGAGAAGAACGAGATAAACAAAATATGAGAAGAAATAACTTTTTTTTAATTTTTTAATTTAAATTAAAATAAAGAGTCTGAATATATACGGGTAATATATTCATTATAGGTCTAACTAAAGAGACAAACTGTAAAATAAATACTAGAATAAGAAAAGACAAAAATAAAGACTAGACATGTGTATAAAGAGAAACAACTAAGAATTAGAAAAGACAAAATTAATATTAGTCTTGTATCCATATCTTTTGTTATCCCAGTCCCAGTTTGGAACAAATACTCTTGAAAGATTTAGGATTTAAGACTTTGGTAAATGTGAAATGGGAAGCAAGTGAATGAGATCATTTTTTAATTTTCCCTAACAATGTGACCATTTATTTTTATGTGTTTCGTACGGTCGTGAAACACTATATTTGCTACAATATATCTTGCTGAGTCATCGTCATAGTATTAAAGAGATGGTTGCTCAAAAGGAATTTCGAAATCTTGAAGAAGATAAGTTAGCTATTAACTTTCACATGTAATAGTGGTCATTGCCTTGTATTCAACTTCATATGAACTCTTTGATATTGTTCCTTGCTTATTTGATTTTTAGGTATTGAGGGAATTCCCAATATACACACTAAAACCAATCAATGATTGTCTTGAATCACTACAGGTGACCCAATCACTATCACAAAAGGCTTTTAAATGTGCAAAAGTGTTGAGAGAGAAAAATAAACCAAGACTCGGGACTCCTTTAATATATCTGAGAATTCTACTTGTTGCATTATAGTGAGCAATTGCAGGCTTAGCAAGAAATTGAGAAAGTTGTTGCACAGAGAAGGTTATGTCATATGTCAGGCTAAGCATTGGTGAGATACATAAGTATTCTTATCAATCTTCTGTAGGCTTGAACATCTATAAAAGGAACACTTCCAGTAGAATATAATTTTGCATGATTATCAATTGGAGCAAGTGCAAGTGCAAGTTTGCAAGCTAAAAGACCTGCATCTATTAACAATTCCAGTGCATATTTCCTTTGATTCATGATTATTCCTTTCTTACTTCTTGCTATTTCAAAACCAATAAAATATATTATATCCCCAAGATCCTTAATCTTGAATGTCTCATTCGAGGTTTGTTTGATTCACATAATCTTCTCTTTATCATTTCCTATCAATATTATATCATCCACATACACCAATAATGTTGTAAAAAATCCTTCAGGAGAATTAATGAACAAGGAATGATCATTTATAGATTGAGTATATCCCACAGAAAGCTAAAAGGATGACAATTTGACAAACCACTCTCTATTGGCTTACTTAAGGCCATATAAAGCCTTTTTTTTAATTTACAAACTTGTCTTGGTTGAATAGAAGTCAATCTAGGAGTAGCGACCATATATACATCTTCTTTCAACTCTCCATGTAAAAAAGGCAGTGTTTATGTCTAATTGTTTCAATTCCCAATTATAGATAGAAGTTAGAGAAAGAAGCAACCTTATGGTGGTCATCTTTGCTACTAGAAAGAAAGTATCAACTTAGTCAATGCCTTATGTTTGTATGTATCCCTTTACTACTAGTCTTGCTTTACCTTTCAATTGTCCCATTAGCCTAATATTTTATTTTGAATATCCATTTGCAACCTATGACTATTTTGTCCTTAGGCAAAGGAGTAGTTTCCCATGTTTCATTTGACTCCAAAGTAGATATCTCACATTGAATAGATTTTCCCCAACAGTCATTTTTCAAAGCTTTAGAATAAGTGTTTGGCTCAACATGTGAAGAAAAAGACATAACAAAAGATGTGTAAGAAGATTATAAATTATTATAAGACAAGACATAATTCAAAGGATATTTAACTCTTGAAGATGTATTGGATACATTAAGATTACAATGATGATCCTTTAGATACTCAAGTGATCTTTTTATTCTGGTAATCATTCGAACAAATTGATCTGATTCAAAATTTTGTTTTGTGTCATGATATTCATTGAAGTTTTGGTCTATATGGTAACAAACTTCTTCTGGAACCTCAAAGTCTGATATAGAGTTATTATTACTATTATTTTCAACATTATCACAAGGTGCAAGAATGACTTGTGATGACTGACTCAAAATAGGTTGATCTTCAATAAAAAAAATGATCATGAATGTTAGGATTGTTAGTTTCATTACTAGTGTCTTGAATCCTTTGATATGGAAAAACATGTTCATAGAAGATAACATCCTTAAACACAAAAATTTATCTGGATTGAATATTCAACCGAATATATCCTTTTGTTCACCTTTTAAAACCAATAAAAACACATTTTGATACTCTTGGATCAAATTTTCTTCTGTTTGTTGACAAAATGCTAGCATATCATAAAGATCCAAACATCTTTAATCCATTAAAATTTACTGCAACTGTGTAAAACATTTCATGAGGAGAAGAAAATTTTAAAACAGGTGTTGGAAACAAGTTTATGCATCGTGTATAAGAGAATATGACCAATAAATTTTGAGTAAATGAGATTGTATCATGAGAACTCTTCCTACATTTAATATTTGACCATGTTTCCTTTTAACTATGTTATTTTGTTGTGGAGTATCGACACATGATCTTTGATGCAATATTTCTTCAATTTCTTTGTTGACAAAGAAATTAGTCATGAAAAATTCAGTCCCAATATCACTTATTATTTTTATTGTTGTCTCAAATTGTTTTTGAACAAAAACAACAAAAATTTCCAAAGTCTTGACAACTTCATATTTTTGTTTTAAAAGAAAAATCCATGTGTACCTCAAATAGTCATCAACTATGGTCAAGAAATATTTATGACCATGAATTGATGATATTGAGTATGGTCCCTATAGATCTATATGAATCAGATCAAAATATTTTTTAGAATTAGATGTACTAATATACTGAATATTGTCTATGACATGATTTTGATTGAGAAAATAATTCCAGAATAATTGGCAATAACTTGATTTCCATTTGATAATTTGACATAAATATGATTAATTTGATGGTATGAAGTGAAATGGGTTAAGGATGAACAAAAGTGGTCAGTAGCACCACTAAGAATCCAAGAACTGAAGGAAGAAATAAATTTATTACCAGTTTGTGTTGTCATGTTGGAAGGAATAACAAAGACTTGATTAGAAACATTGCCACTGGATTTGGATTGTTGTAAAAGAGCTAACAATGTTTGATACTACTCAGGAGTAAAACCAATTTGTTGAGACTGCACTTTTGTCTTTGAACCTTTATGATTTTTCTCATCATTGTTAGAATCTTGTTTGAAAGAAGAAATCATAAATCAGAAACATGAATCCTTGTGAGAACCTCTCTTTTAAATCATTCCATATGTTAAAGGCATTATCCATACAAATGATGTTCTATACGATATGGGTGGAGAAACAACCTTGAGCATCCAGGAAACCACCAGCATATTGGCTCTTTGCCATACTAGAAACAATAAGTTGGTATGAGTGGGAGCTTCTATAGTTCCATCAATGAAACTTGTCTTGTTCTTTGAAATGGACTCATTTGAAATAAACGAGACCAATGATGATAGTTTGGTCCCTCAAGAATAATAGAGATAATGAGAAAGAAAGGATTATCAAATGAACTAACATGGTAAGGAGAACAAAAAATTTGTGAGGGATCAACAACTTCACCCATGGATAAATGTAGCAATCAAAGCTTTGATCAAAGCTATGACGTATCATATTGTAAAAGAAGAACTTAGATGAACAAAAGAGAAAAAGGAAGACAAAGTATATGAGAAGAAATATTTCTTCTATTTTCCTTTCCTTACTTAAATTAAAGCATAGAGTCTGAATATATACAAACAGGAAACTCATTCTAAGTTTAGTTAAAGAGATAAATGTAAAATAAAGAATCAATAAAAACTAGAATAAAAAAAGACAATAAAAGATAGATACATGTAAAAAACAACAACTAAGAATTAAAAAAAAATAATAATATTAGCTTTCTTTTATAACCCTTATATTCATACTAATTTTGATAATATAGTTAATATTAATGTATACATTAAGCACTTGGTTCACTGATAATTATTTTTTAATATTTTAGTAAAAAGATCAAGATTGTTGTTATTTGAGCATTTGGATGTTTTTATTTGAGAATGACACAAGTTCACACTTTTCTACAAAATTTAAATTAATTATTTTATTAAACAAAATTACTTATAATCATGTTGCTCTAGAAAGAATATTTGTGATTGTATATTTAAGGTTTGAACTTTTGTTTTTTTGTTCTTTTATTATTTTATGTGAGAAAATAAAAACTTTTACATATTATTACATTTAAAAAAAAAACTATCTTTTAAGTTGCATGTAAAAAAAACGTTTTCTTTATATGAAGCTATTTTTTTAAAAAAAAATTTACAATATTAAAATTAATCTGTCGAGTTTATCCAATAATGTTATGAAAAAGATTGAGAAGTGTCTTTAATATATTAAATGTGAAAACTTTAATAAGATAATGTCGGCATGCTGGCCATCTTATAAAGTAAGTTTCAGTGTAATTTCATGAATATATAATAAATTTTAGTAGTCATTAACACATATGTAGTATGAACCATTAAAATTAAAACTATTCCCACCATGAACTCTACTATTTAAGTCCTTCCTGTGTCAAAGGGAATTGTGAAACCAATATACCCTTCCTACCAAATACAACTATTTGGATCATCCTAGGTACTATCTACCTACCCAAATCATTTCCACAATCTAACTGTCTTGTACTATGAACCAAATGAACACTTTTGTTCTCCTGTTTCCTTCCTTTTGTTCTGTAGCATGTCTTCCCATGCTTGTCCTCTTTATCATCAACTCTCTCTTGTGTGTCCCAAGCACAGCTGCCTCCATATTAGGAAACCAGACCGACCATTTGGTGTTGCTCAAATTTAAGGATTCAATATCAAATGACCCTTATAAAATCATTGCATCTTGGAATAGTTCCATCCATTTTTGCAAGTGGCCTGGAGTTACATGCAATTCCACGAATCAAAGAGTTATAGAGTTAAACCTAGAAGGAAAACAGTTGCAAGGTCTCATACCACCCCATATAGGCAATCTCTCTTTCCTAACCAGGCTTAACCTTGGAAACAACAGCTTTTATGGAAAAATTCCACAAGAACTGGGTCGGTTGTTACTGTTACAAAACTTATCGCTCACCAATAACTCTTTGAATGGAGAAATACCTAGAAACTTGACAAGATGTTCTAAGCTTAGAGAGTTACACTTGTTTGGTAACAATTTGATTGGTAAAATACCAATGGAAATTGGGTACCTGCAAAGGCTTCAAGAATTGACCTTGGCAGTAAACAATCTAACAGGAGCAATCCCATCTTCCATAGGGAATCTTTCATCTCTCGTTTCTCTCTCAATCGGTGTCAATTACTTGGAGGGAAGTATTCCACAAGAAATTTGTCTCCTCCAAAACTTGTCATTGATGTCATTGCATGTCAACAAGCTGATAGGTACATTTCCTTCTTGTCTTTTCAATATGTCATCTCTTACCATTATCTCAGCTGCAGACAATCAATTTAGTGGCTCCCTTCCACCAAACATGTTCCACACCCTCCCTAATCTCCGAGAATTCCTTGTTGGTGGGAATCATATCTCAAGTTCAATCCCAACTTCCATTGCAAATGCATCTGTCCTCCAAACACTTGATGTTGGTACAAATCATTTAGTGGGCCAAATTCCTAGTCTAGGAAAGCTGAAAAAGCTTTGGTTCCTTAGTCTGTACAGCAACAACTTAGGTGACAATACGACGAAGGACTTGGAGTTTTTAAAATCCTTAGCCAATTGTAGCGAGTTGGAAGTGGTTTCTATTTCCTATAATAATTTTGGAGGTAGTTTGCCAAATTTTATGGGAAATTTATCCACCAAGCTTAGTCAATTATATCTTGGGGGTAATCACATATCAGGAGAAATTCCTCCAGAATTAGGCAATCTAGTTAACTTAACTATCTTGACAATGGAAATTAACCACTTTGAAGGGATTATTCCAGCCACTTTTGGGAAGTTCCAGAAGCTACAAAAGTTGGAGTTGAGTAGAAACAAGTTGACAGGAGACATTCCAGATTTTATAGGCAACCTCACTCAGTTGTATTATTTGGGCATGGCAGAAAACATGTTAGAAGGAAAGATTCCTCCAAGTATAGGAAACTGTAAAAATTTACAATACCTTAACCTTTGGAAAAACAACCTTGTAGGAAGCATACCCTTAGAGGTTTTTAGTCTTTTCTCTTTAACAAACTTACTGGATTTGTCACAAAATTCACTGAGTGGCAGGCTTCCTGATGAAGTTGGCCGCTTAAAAAATCTCGGGAAGATGAGTGTGGCTGAAAATAATTTGTCTGGTGAAATTCCTGAAACCATTGGAGACTGCATAAGCTTGGAGTACCTTTGTCTGCAAGGAAATTCCTTTCATGGAGCCATACCTTCCTCTTTGGCTTCACTCAAAGGTCTTCGAGTATTAGACATGTCACGAAATCTTCTGACTGGATCAATTCCTAAGGATCTACAAAAATTTTCTTTCTTAGAATACTTCAATGTATCTTTTAACATGTTGGAGGGTGAAGTACCACTGGAAGGTGTCTTTCAAAATGCAAGTGAGTTAGCCGTGGTTGGGAACAATAAGCTTTGTGGGGGTGTTTCACAGTTGCATCTAGCACCGTGTCCTGTCAAAAGTAAGAAACCTGAAAAACACTTGAATTTTGTTTGGATCGCAGTGATGATAGTTAGTGCGGTTTTTTTTCTTCTCGTTCTGCCATTTTTCATATCTATCTACCGGGTGAGGATAAGAAACCACAAAAAACCATCGTCTGATTTGCCAACAATTGACCAAATGCACAAGGTTTCATACCAAAACCTACATCAAGGAACCGATGGGTTTTCAGTAAAAAATTTGATAGGATCTGGAAATTTTGGATCCGTCTACAAAGGGACTATTGAGATAGAAGGAGACAAAAATGTTGTTGCCATAAAGGTTGTAAAGCTTCAACAGAAGGGAGCTTCAAAGAGTTTCATTGCTGAATGTAATGCCTTGAAAAGTATTAGGCATAGAAACTTGGTCAAAACTTTAACGTGTTGCTCTAGCATAGATCACAGAGGCCAAGACTTCAAAGCTCTTGTTTTTGAGTACATGACAAATGGAAGTCTAGAAAGATGGTTGCATCCAGAAATAGAAGTTGCAAAGCAGCCTGCTAGGTCATTGAACCTTGACCAAAGATTAAGTATTATCATTGATGTTGCTTCTGCTTTTCACTATCTTCATTACGAATGTGGGCAAGCCATTATTCACTGTGATTTGAAGCCAAATAATGTTCTTCTCGATGATTGCTTGGTAGCTCATGTAAGCGACTTTGGTTTAGCTAGAAGACTCACAACTTTTGCAGTTTCTCCAAAACAAACTAGCACTATTGAAATAAAGGGCACAATTGGTTATGCTCCTCCAGGTATACTGTTTAAGTTAAGAAATCTTGTGAATTTAGGATTTTTTGTGCATTTGAATTTGGATATTAACCAATATGTGCATTACGTTTCAGAATATGGAATGGGATCAAAGGTGTCTATAGAAGGCGACGTGTACAGCTTTGGAATTCTTGTTTTGGAAATGTTAACTGGGAGAAGACCAATAGATGAAATGTTTGAAGATGGTCTTAATCTCCATAACTACGTCAAAATTTCAATTCCAAACCACCTTCCCCAGATTGTGGACCCAACTATTCTTCCAATGGGATTAAAGGTGGCTGCTAATAACCAAAATCTCCCCCCAATGCATCCTATAGTAGAGAAATGCTTACTATCACTTTTTAGGATTGCACTTGCTTGTTCAAGGGAGTCGCCAAAAGAAAGAATGAGTATGGTTGATGTAATTAGGGAGCTCCATTTGATCAAAAGTTCCTTTTCATCATGAAAGATTAATGGAACATTCATTATCCTCTTTTGAAGATTTGTCATGATTTCTTTTGAGAAAAGAAGTTCCTTGCAGAGTGTTTGAGCTATATTCCTAAGGTTGAAATATTGAGTCGTAGTTGGTTTCTAATGTACCCTTAAACAATATCCATCACAATTTTTGAATAATGATTTACTTGCTTAATTTGTTTAGCAGTGTATTTGTAAGGGAGCTAAGTTAATATACTCTGAATGTTTTGGTAAGCAAAGGAAAATTCATTAAAAAGGTACAACATGTATGAAGCATATTCCCTGTTGGATCCTCATGCTAACAACCACAATTTTTTTCTCTCTTATACTTTATGATCTTTTATCATAAAAACAAAATTATTAACTTGTTTTAGTGACTCATTTGTATGAAGCATATCATTATATCTTACTTTAATTTATGAAAAATTTTATTTTCCAAGCTACAAACTGAAAAAAAATGTGATTTGAATATAATTTTAAAATTGTTTATTTTTTTAATTATAACTTGATGATTTCTCAAGATATCAATACTCGTATTTTATAGATAATTCACTGTGTTACATTAATTTTAAATTTTATTTTAGTACGAAATGGTACAAGATGCCCAATTTTATATTGAAAAATTATATATATACTCACATCACTTATACACAAATTTATAAATATAATATTTTGTATGATAAAAAAATAGTTTTTTTTATTGAATCTACTCAAATTTAATAAGAAAATGACGTTTTTAACAATTTTTTTAAATACAACTGATTAATACTTTTTTCTAATAATATAATTATGATAAAGTTTAAGAATTGTGAAAAATTAGAGATATGTCAGTTGTGTAACTTTGGAGGAAAAAGATCTTAGTAGCAGAAAACATGTTTCTTCTTATAAATACAAGGTTTAGCCTGTAGTTGCTTACAAATAATTTGGTTTTCATATTGAGAAACACACACCTATAACATTATATTAAATATTTTTTAATATCGATTAATCTTTAGTGAATGTGATGGTGCCAGCAAAACCTACTCCAAGTGAAGTAAAAGGACCACACAATGAAGGAGTAAGATGCTGTCAAGTTCATCAAAAGTGGCATCCTGAAGCACTTGTTCACTATCCCTCAGCGTTGAGGGGGTTATGTTTGTTGAAGCTGAGGCTGATGTTGCCTTGGAGGAGCTTGGTGACTCGATTGGACAACCTTTTCTGCATAGGAAACACTTCTTCTATGAAGTGCCTGTTATCTCGAGGAATTTTTGGCTGCCCTTTGTTGTTGATACAGAATCAAATGCAAACATAAGTGTCTAGTATAGTCTATTATGGCAAGGAAAATGATAGTTTGAGAACTCCAAAAATTATATCCAATGTGATTGATTTACAAATAAATAAATATATATAATAAATAGTAAATTTGTAATTAAATGATATGAAAAATATATTAAAATAATAGTATTAATAATTGTAATATGGTTGTATAAAATTTTTGGATTCTCCTCGTATATTACCCTTATTACAGAGATACTATGTATATTTGACATCTTTTATCTATATTGATTTGACACTAGTAAGATTTGTCATTAACCAGGCTTTGAAAATTGTCACTAAAAATTATCATAATGGTGATTAAGTTAATTTTGCTTAAAAAGACTAGATTGTCTATTTTAGGGATGGCAAGAGGAAAAATCCTTGCCCATGAATATGAGAAGATAAAATTTATGATGAATAATTAATGTAATAAATAATATTCTTTAATTAAAGCCTAGTGCATGTCTAGTGTTTGTTTTAGTATTTACAGTAGAAGGAAATAAAAAAAAATCCTTAAAAAAATCCTTATTGATGTATTTCTTTTCAAATGTCATTTTTATACTTATATATCTCTTTGTGTATATAGTAAACTTAATTATTATTACTTATGCAAATAAATACATATAAGTTCAAAATACTAAAATATAATTAAAAGAATCAATTTGATTAGTAACTCATAATTAATTTAGTTTCATTTTTACTTAAACACAGTCCTACACAAATTCAAATATCAATCACAGAAATTTGATTTCATTTGAATCATATAGAACACACATATAAGTTTATTTCCAATCACAATCATTGAATTTTATTTCAATTGATTTCATTTCAATCATATTAATAACACATAGATTCATTTGCAATCACAATACCTTGATTTCCTTTCAAACCTCATAATTTTGTTTTCATTTCAATCACATTTATTGTATATGAATTTATCGTCTTCCGAAATACTCATTAAAATGCTCCTACGAGACCACATCAAATCCAAAAGAAAGTATCAGGGTAAGTTCAAACATACAAAATTGTGTGACTACAAAGTGTTATGAACTCCCTTATCAACTTCTCACCAACTTATACCTTAGTCTCATTAGCGAAATTAGAGGTTCTCCGTTAACCATAGGTTTTTCATACTTAATGTACATTGACATCAAGTTCTTACAAGCTTTCATCATTCACGTACAACACATATCATTCACATAGAATGCATATCAATTACTCATACATTATTTAAGATTTTTCAAATCAAATAAATATATATATATATATATACCTGTATGGATGATGGGGCCTAGGTAATATCTGTCCACTAGTACACAATTCGCTGACGTGTCGATAGTCTCCTAATTTCTTGAAGATCTTCCTCTCGTTGTACGTGCTCCGCCGGTCGGGGGTACTTGTGATTGCACTCTGACGCTTAAGTCAGTGCTGGTATTTTTTGTGTGTTCTCCTAGGATATGAAAAATGTACCTTTTCCCCTTCAGAAGTTCTATTTATAGGTTGACTTACGCGCCCTTACCTGTGTGGGCTGGATAGTCATTGATCAGAACGTGTGTCGTGGCTCCCTGAAATCATGGGAGTGTATCTTCGATTTATCGTTACGTTGAGATATTTATCTGAGTATTTCAGAGTGTGCCTTTGACTCATTCAACTCCAGTTGTAACTGCCTCTTTATTACGTATTTATTATGTAATAAACGTTATTTGACTCGGTCCTTAGTAGTTTGGTAGGGGGTTCTCTCTCGTACTTCGTTGGCTATAAATAGCGCTTCATTGGTGTGTGGAAAGGTCTACAATTTCTCCCATCTTTCAAGCTTTGTGTTGTTTGCTCTAAGTGCCGAGTCTATTGCGTTAAGTTGTCAAACTAAGGTTAATAATGTCTTCCTCTGTAGATTCCTCTCGTAGTGTTGCAAACATCGAGTCGTTTGTGACTCACACGACATCTGGCAGTGCAAGTCAGTCGTCGGACGACCCAAGTTATGATTGGGTCGATCCTTTGGTTCTTAAGATTCCCACTAGGATTAGGAACGCTGATAGTTTAGACCAATTCCTTTCTGAAAATTCATTTTTGTCGTTCGAGTGTCCGTCTGACGCAGTGGCGGCGGACATTTGTGGTGTGACCGACCACGTATGTCATGGTTGAAAAAATGCTCCACATGACTTCTTTTTTGTATATAATACCTTTTTCGCTGATTTACATGTGACTTTACCCTTTGATAACTTTACAATGGGTTGTAAAAGAAAAAGTTGTTATGGAAGAAGTTGTGTCCACTTCGCCAGTGGTCCCCCCTAGCTAATCGAAAGAGGGGTCGTCCACCCAAGAGCCAAACTGGTTCTGATGTGGGGAAACCATCTGGTAGGCCACTGACTATGTTGAGCCCATCCCTGCGAGTGGCCCAAGTTATGCAATTCTACCTCCGTCCGGAAGATGAGGGTGTTCTGGCAGCCATCCCCACCAAAGACCTAATAGAAGAACTTGTGGAGTTGTAGAGTCGGGCTACCGTCGTAGGTAAGGCGCTCGACGACGAATTGAATAGGGCCCAAAGGGTGGTAGTGCCAAAGCTGAAAGCTGAGTTGGAGGCATCGGCCAACACCCTTAATGCGACTTTAGAGACTGCTGACACTTGCAGGGAAGAAATGCAAAAGAATGACCAACTTGCCAAGGAGGAACAAAAAGCATTGAAGGCAACCCTCACCAAGTTGATGGCCGAGAGAGATCAACTTGTAAAAGAAAAATTTGATGTTGAAGTTAAAGAGAAATCTCTTACTATTGAGGTGGGAAATTGCCAAGAGTTCATACTCGTATTAATGAGGAAAGCTTTTATTAGGGTGTGCGGCAAGCATCTTTTTTCCATGGTGTACCGATTGTGGACTCACGGTACGACTTGGGAAAAAATGTGGTGAACGACCAGTTAGTGCCACTTGGGGGAGGTGCCGACCACACAATGGAGGATCAACAGATCGAAGCCACCCAACCAGATCAGTCGGTCGAGATTATTTAAATGAGAAAATTGCCTGGACCCGGGTTGTGGGCTTTAAACAATGTGTTGCATTTTCATGCTTTTGGTTTCAAATATTTTGAACAATGGTATTTATGATTTTATCTATGTATATGTGTGTTGCTGTGAAGTAATTTGGATCCACTTTATATTTAATATTTGTTGATAGATTGTGGCCGAGAGTTCGATAAACAATACTAAAGTTGTGAGGGATTTGGTAAATAGCATGAAAGTTATAATATGTTGACCGAGTGTTTGTTGAATAACAATGAACAGATTAAAGGATTTCAGACCAAGAATTTGGTAACTAACATTTAAGTTATAATTTGTTGACCTAGTGCTTTTTAAATAACAATGGAGTTATTTATGGATTTCAGACCAAGAATTTGGTAAATAACTTTTAAGTTATAATTTGTTGACCAAGTGCTTTTTAAATAACAATGGAGTTATTTATGGATTTCAGACCAAGAATTTGGTAAATAACTTTTAAGTTATAATTTGTTGACTGAACGTTTCGATAAATAAAAATGGAGTTATTTATGGATTTCAGACCAAGAATTTGGTAAATAACTTTTAAGTTACAATTTGCTGACCGAACGTCTCAGTAACTAACAATGGGGTTATTTATGGATTTCAGACCAAGAATTTGGTAAATAACATTTAAGTTATAATTTTCTGACCGAATGCTTAGTAATTTATACTGATGGCACACGTTTTTTTGCAATAATTTTTAAAGTGTCACGTTAAAACCCTCTGGATCGAAAACCCTCTTTAGGAATAAAACAACCGAGCGAGGAAAGAGTACACTAATTTTATTTATCAGCTGTAATAAAATTTGAGATGCGTGTCATTCCACGTTCTCGGTACAGTTTTTCCTAACAAATATTCTAAACGATATGTGGCATTACACGCTTCCTCCCATATTCTGCATTTGTCTATTAGCTCGTTGATAAGGTCAAGGCTGACCAATAGGCTTTCTTTATTTAAGTCTATATTCAGTGTTTGTCGCCGTAGTGAGGGCTCACCTATTTCGACAGGAATCATCGCTTCAATGTCGTACGTCAGACTGTAGGTGTCTCTTTAGTCGTGGACTGCGGGGTGCATTGGTAGGCCCGTAGACCTTCAAGTTCAGTCCAATTTCCTTTGGCTGGACCAAGTCTCTTTTTGAGCTCGTTGAGGATGGCTTTATTGGCAGCCTCTGCTTGACTGTTGGTTTGTGGATGTTCGATTGAACTTGCAATGTGCTTAATATTAAGTTTCGCATAGAACTTTGCTAACCCTCGGTCGGTGAATGGTTGACCGTTATCGGTGATGATAATCTGAGGTAGGCCGAATCTACAGACGATATTTTTCCATACGAAATTTTGGACATTTCGTGCGGTTATCGCTGTCAAGGGTTCGACCTCAATCCATTTAGTAAAATAGTCGATGCTGACTAGCAAAAATTTACATTGCCCTTTGCCAAGCGCAAAAGGTCCAATTATATCCATCCCACATTTCACAAACGGCCATGGAGATAAAATGTAGTGTAGGTTCTCAGGCTTTTAGTGTGACAAGGTGTCATACTCTTGACATTTTATGCATTTGCGAATGAACTCGGTGCAATCTCCCTATACGTTCGGCCAATAATACATGGCTCATAATACCTTGCCAGCCATGGTTCGTGCTCCAGAATGAGTTCCACATACTCCCTCATGTAGTTCCCTCATGACATAGGTGACCTGGTCGGGAGTAAGGCACTTCAAGAGTGGACGAGTGTATCCTCGTCTGTAAAGGTCTTGGTCAATGAGTATGAATCGAGTAGCCTGTTGCTTCATTGTTTTTTCCAAGTGTGGGTCACATATTCCGTTAGTCAAATATTGTTTGATGGGGGTCATCCAATTGGGTTGAGTATCAGTTGTCATGCATTCTTCCGTGCTAACACTGGGTTTAGCCAAGGTTACATGTATGACCGACCGGTGAATTCCTTTCTGCTTGGTGGTTGCCAACCGGGAGAGTGCGTCCGCACGAGTGTTATTTTCTCGCCAGACATGTTGGAATGATACCTCTTCAAACTTGGCTAACAAATTCCGTACGAAGTGGAAATATTGTTGAAGTAAAGTTTCTCGAACTTCATACTCCTCTGTAAGTTGTCCGACCACTAGCCGTGAATCGCTTTTACAAGTTAATTTAGTTACCTCTAATTCAGTAGCCAGGTGAAGACCAGCTATGATGGTCTCGTACTCGGTCTGATTATTCAAAGTTTTGAACTCAAACTTTAGGGCTTGTTCAACGACAATTTCATCCGGTCCTTCCAATACCACTTTCGCTTCGCACGATCAACTGTTAGAAGAACCGTTAACATATAATATCCACCGAGAATGTTCTTCTTCAGTCGGTTGTGGAGCAAGTTCATCTACGAAATCGGCAAGTGCTTGGGATTTAATTACACCCCTGGGTTGATATTGAATATGAAATTCCGATAACTCAATTGCACATCCTATCATTCGTCCGACCAAATCTGACTTAGTTAGAATCTTCACAATGGGATAATTAGTCTTAACTATGACTTGGTGATTCTGAAAATACATCCGCATCCGTCGTGCGGTGATAATTAAGACCAATGCAACTTTCTCAATCATTTGATATCTAACTTCAACACCGTGGAGTACTCAGCTAACAAAATACACTGGTCGTTCTTCTGTCTCTTGTACTAGGATTGAGCTCACTGCTTCGTTTGAAACGGCGAGATAGACGATAATAAGCTCGTGTGCCTTCGGCTTTTGGATAACTGGTGGGGATGCTAAGAATGTCTTTAACTGGAGGAAAATTTGTTCACACTCGATGGTCCACTCGAACCTGGATGCCTTTTTTAACAATAAGATGAAGATCTCGTTCGTTATGCAAGTTTCAGCGCGAATCGGGAAATGGCAGTGAGTCGTCCGACCAATCTTTGTATTTCTTTAATGTTGTTGGGACTTCGCATTTCTGCAATGGCTTTGCATTTCTCGGGATTGGTTTCTGTACCCCAATGAGTGAGCATAAACCCTAAGAATTTCCCTCCTTCCACGCCGAACGCACACTTGTCGAGATTCAGGCGCATGTGGTGCTTGCGTAAAACTTGAAAATCTTCCTTCAGATCTGAGACATGTTGTTCGCATGAGTCAGACTTAACAACAATGTCATCGACATAGACTTCGACGTTTCTTCCAATCATGTTGTGGAAGATATAGTCCATCAAACGCTGATAAGTGGCTCCAACGTTATTTAGGCCGAACGACATAACCTCATAATAAAAGTTGTTGGAGTTTGTCATGAAAGTTGTTTTCTCTTTATCCCGTGGGTGCATTTGGATTTGATTCTACCTTGAGTACGCATCAAGAAAACTAAGAATATGATGCCTAGCCGCTCTGTTGACCAGTCGATCGATAGTCGGCAGAGGATAAGAGTCCTTTGGGCATGCTTTGTTGAGGTCCGTGTAATCCACACACATCCGCCATTTACTGTTAGACTTTTTAACCATCACCACATTAGCCAACCATGTGGTATAATGAGCTTTTTGAATGAAACCGACTTGTATCAACTTATCAGTTTCTTCTCGGGTGGCTTTGCGTCTTTCTTCACCCAGTTTTCTTTTCTTCTAGGCTACTAGTTTAGCCTCCTTATATACAGACAAATGATGAGTAATAACATTAGGGTTTACCCTGGGCATGTCCGCGACGGTCCAAGCAAAAATGTCTGCATTTTTTATTAATGTTGTGCTTATCACCTTTCGGTCGTCTGACTTTAGTGATGTTCCCATGTATGTCTTATGGTCGTCGTCACGAAGAAATATGGGTTGAAGGTCTTCACCGGCCTCCATCTGAGGGTCATCCAGCGGCGGATCTAGGTCTACAAGAACAACCTTCTGGAGTTTCGGCCCCTAGAACGCCTCTCTAGTGACCGACCTCTTCTGTTGGGAGATCGGTCGTTCGACGTTATAGTGTACAACCGTCTGGTCGGTTCAACCTTTAAGCTAGCTACATAGCATTCCTGCGCAATTTTTTTATCAACATGCACCGTTGCAATGTCTCCAGTGACGAAAGGAAATTTCATGGCCAAATGAGGGGTAGAAACAACGACTTTTAACCTGTTGATAGAAGGACGCCCGAGCAGTATGTTGTAAGAAGTATTGGCATTAACCAGCAAGTACCAGACGTTGATTGTCTTACTGAGAGAGTCATCACCAAAAGTGGTGAACAGATCAATGTAACCCTTGGTGTCCACTCGTTCTCCTAAGAATCCAACTATTTGTTCATCATAAGGTTGTATTTCTGTTTCAGAAATTCGCATCTTCTTAAAGGTTTTCCAATACAGAATGTCGACCAAACTACCCTGATCCACCATAACCTTAGCAATTGCGAATTTGTCTATATCCACTGTGATGACCATGGGGTCATCTTGGGTTGGATTGATTGCGGTGAAATCATCATCAGTAAACGTAATTGGAGGTATGAGTGGACGCTTATGTGTCGAAGTAGAATGAACGGATTGAATTGCCCTTAAATGTTTCTTCCTTGCGGAGTTGGAGCATCTGCCACCTACAAAGCCGCCTGCGATATAATTAACTTCTTGGTCCGGTGCACCCAGCGAAACTGGGCCAACAATAGTGTTAATAACTTCCCGAACTTTTTGTTTGGTTCGGCTTATTCGCTCAGGGCTTTCACTTCAGAGACGGGTCTTTCTGATCGAACTTTCACTTAGTTTTTGCTGTGTCGTACGGTGAAAATTGTCCGGAGCGTTCTCTGTCTCTAGAAAAATAATCAGTGTCACGCTGGGGTGATCGTGGGATGGCAGTAGACGTTTTAACAAATTTGCGAAGGTAGCCAGCTTGGACGAGTTCTTCGATTTTATCTTTCAATGCTTGGCAGCCTTCGGTCGTGTGGCCACAATTACAGTGGTATTGGCAGTGTTTAGCTGTGTTAGCATTTCGTGGTGTCTGTGCCTGCCTGGGTGCCGGGATAAGCTCAGGTTGCAAAGCTTCGTCTAAAACTTTTCCTCTAGGTACTGTAAGAGGGGTGTAGTTATGAAAACGAGGACCTCGGTTTAACCAATATCGATCGGTCCTCGCCATGGGGGATGAATGCCTCTGTGTTTTCTCCTTTTCTTTTTCATAGGCTTCTGCCTGCGTCTTCCTGTGATAATCAATGTGTTCTTCTATCTGCATGAACTTGGTAGCTCTCGTCCTCAATTCATCCATATCGTGTGGTGGTCGTTTTATAAGGCTTTCGGTGAATCGACCTGGGAGTATGGCCGAGATTAAATGATGCATCGCTATCTCTGGATTCAATTTCCGGATTCCCATACAGACTTTACTGAATCTGCCCATGAAGGTTCTCAAGGACTCTCCTTTTTCTTGTTTTACGTTGAGGAGAGACATGGATGAAGTACGATGGGGTCTGCTCGTGGCATATTGGATGGTGAATTTCGTTTCCAAGACCTTGAAATTCGTCACAGAATTGGCGGGAAGTCCAGTAAACCATCCTAACGGGCCTTCCCGAAGAGATGTCGGGAAGACTTTGCACCATACCGTCTGGTCTATCATGTACAAAGTCATTTGGTTCCTGAAGATGTTCAAGTGTTCATCCGGGTCAGAAGAACCATCATAAAATGTCATAGTTAAGCCTCTCCATTTATCAGGAAGTGGCGCAACAATTATGTCATCCGTGAAAGGGTGGCCTTTCAGATTTTCTTCATTGTCGAGAGCAATATTTTTGGAACTTTGGTGGGTTGGATGCGTAAAAAAGGTATGATGTGTCTGATGGGTTTGATGAGTTTGATGGGTTGGTGGCACTGATGTGTGGACTGTTCCTCCCTTACAGATTCTCTGAATCGCTGCAACATCCTTCTATTTTGTTCTTTTAGATGAGTCACCTCATCTGCCTGCCGACACCATTCTTCTTCTTGCTAACGCCTATCTTCTTCATGCCGTAGTTGATCCGCGATTCCCTTTTGTCGTAGTTCCTCCATTTGAGCTTGGAGGGCTTGGATCATCACGATTTGTTCTTCCGCCATACTATCGTTGTTTGTGTTGTTCCTTGTAGATACCATCGTTGTTTGCCAAGATCTTTGAGTTTGAAAGGTTGAGAAATCACCTCAGCCCCATGGTGGGCGCCAATTGTACCTATATGGATGGGGCCTAGGTAATATTTGTCCACTGGTACACAATTCGTTGATGTGTCGGTAGTCTCCTAATTTCTTAAAGATCTTCCTCTCGTTGTACGTGCTCCGCCAGTCAGGGGTACCTACGATTGCACTCCGACACTCAAGTCAGTGCTGGTATTTTTTGTGTGTTCTCCTAGGATTTGAAAAACGTACATTTTCCCCCTTCAGAAGTTCTATATATAGGTTGACTTACATGCCCTTACCTGTGTGAGCTGGATAGTCAGTTGATCAAAACGTGTGTCGTGAGTCCCTGAAATCATGAGAGTGTATCTTTCGGTTTATCGTTATGTTGAGATATTTATCCGAATATTTTGGAGCGTGTCTTTGACTCATTCAACTCCAGTTGTAACTGCCTCTTTATTACACATTTATTATGTTATAAACGTTCCATCATTCACACAAATCCATATCATTTAAAAATTTCAACATATCATATAAAAATTTCGGAATTGAATTGATCACATTTTAACAAAGATTAGATTTACTTGTTTTAAGAAGTGGCCTATGGTGACGAGATGTTAGAGAGAAAAGAGAAAATGAGAGATAGAGAAAGTATTTGGGAGAAAGAAGACTTATTGTGTTACAGACCTGGTCATTGCGGTCTTCACCCCATGGTTTGAAGTTGCACTCCCATCGGGGTACTGAAATGTCAAAAATATTTTCAGTTTAGATTTATAAAAGAATGGGTGATAATTTGAAAAAGTTTCATATTACACAACTTATTTTAAAGTTTTATAATATTTTGGAATATACAATTTAAAATGTAATTAATACATTTATATTTTAAAATGAATTCCTAAATTAAGAAATATAGGTACAATTTAAAATATATATTTTTAAAAGATAAAATAAAAATATATGAGAGTACAGGATCAATATATGAGAGCTCATTTTACAAAAACACGTTTCCCTTATAAAAACCGGGTTTGTTGTATAGACGGTAAAAAATATTTGTAATGTGTTTTTAAGTTATTTTTGTTAACTAATTCAATAAAATTGTAATTTTTTGATTAATTTTTAATTGGTTTAGTTAACTTTTACATTTGATTTTTAATTTTTTAAATGTGCCAACATAAAAGTACTCAAAGAAATTAAACTCACATAAGATGAAAAATAATAAATATGAAATATTACAAAAATACATAATTTTTTCTACAGAACAAGTCAACGAAACAATAAAAAATAATAAAAATGGAATATTAAAAAATAAATCAGATACACACTAAAATTGAAAACACTAGTTAAATAGAGGACGGAACAGTGTTGTCAATTTTATGCGCCCACCATTCCAGGGAAAACTCTGGTCTTGTTACACTTTGAGTATCAATTGAACCTTATTTTAAACTAATTGTTTCCATAATTATGTTTTATATTTTTTAAGAAAAAAATATTTCTTTTATAATAGATTTAAAAGAATTTGTTTCTATATAATTATAATAAAAATTTAGTTAGGTTGTTAGAAATTCAAAAGATATTTTTTTTGAATTAAAGAGTTTACCAATACATGTGAATACATGTTTTACGACTGTAAGGGGTGTCTCCATGGTGAGGCTCGAGCCTTATAGCTGATAACACATTTTTTTGTACTGTTTAACATGCGGAGGATTTGTTTTCCTGCTCCTATGAACCACACGATCTGTGACTCATTGGGGTTGACCATGGTGCCTGAGATTGCAAGAGGTGCTTCCATGACCCAGTTCCCTGGGTGGCAAAGAGAGTTATTTCGAGGAAGGGACCCACCAATAATCACTTGTCCACACCTTCAAATTTCTTCAACTTTTGAGATACTCTCTGCCTGTTTGTGGAAATGTCACCCTTTATCACTGCTCGTGGCATTGCCATTGCCTTCCCAATGGCTCTTTCCAAGGCTGCGCCTTTGTGCCAAAACCCATTGGCCTATGCATTGGACTTAGTAAAAAAGGCAAAGGACCAAATGGGTGCAGAGAAAGTGAGTTCCTTGACAGATCTTATGGTTCTAAAGGGTCGCTCGGGTATAGGACTGAAGGGAACTGCCTTACAGGGGAGACAACTCATGTGGGGTTCTATGAAGTGGATTGTGGGTGGGGGAGGTCCTACATATGGCTGGCTTGCTGGGATATACCTTTTGTTAGCTTCTACGGACGTTTTAGGAACAGTGAAGGAGAAGATGGAATTGTGGTGCCAATTTTCTTGCCAGACCATGTCATGAGGTGGTTTCTCTCTGAACTGGTGAAGATCACAAACAAGGACCCTGTGAACTTTTCTGATGATAGTATGCCAAATAGGTTTATCTTGTAACATTGCTGCCATGGTAACACTAATTTTTTATGCTGTTAGTATAAGTAAACTATTTTGTAATAAAATATTTAAACTTTAATTTATTTGATTTGGACCCATCAAAATTTTGGTTGCTTTAATTTAGATTCAGACTTTGATGTAGGTAGCCAATAACCTGTTTGATAGGCTACTTTCAAATTTGAAACACCCCGATCTTTCATTTTCATGAGTGTCCTCTTCTTGGAAGTAGAGAGAATACTTTGATTTAAAACATTATATATTTGATTTTGTCGTGAAAATCATGGTGCTGTTGCTGATATAATTGGTTTTGCAATTATCATTTCATGTGCTTTCTTGTCACCAAAGAGGCAATCTGTGATGAGATCGCTTGTGCATGTGAAGAGTTTACTATTTTTCAAAAAAACTCTCTTTGAAATCAACACAATTTAGGCTTATTGAGGCATGTGAATTTGACTAATGGAACCATGCTCTTGTGTATGAATTTCCCCCCAAAAGAAAGTCAAAGGAAGTTGGCCGAATCGTAAGTGCTACAGAGTTATGTGAGGTTGTTGAGTTAATTAGGCAGGTTTGTGTCCATGTGCTTAGGAAATGCCAGTATCTTGATAAGTGCTGCAGTGCTCTCACAGTTTTTTCACTTTCTTGCAGTAATGTTCAGTTTCACTTACATGAGATGTGTGACTTTGGTTTGATTGAAAAATAATGATTAGGAGAAATGAGTTTTGATTTTGAAGGGATGATCCGTGAATGAGTGGTGTAAAAGACAAAGAAAGTCAGATTAATACTTTCTAAATTACGAATACTTCCAAGGATTATAGCCACTTGGTAAAAGTACAGTGTTGATCTATGAATACATTATAAAAATAAGAGACAACTTTCAAAAATCATCTCGTTGGATGGTTGATTAAAAAATAGCTTAACCATTCCTCTCATTTCAATTAAAATATAGTACCAAATGTTCACTTATTTCTACTTGTTTAAATATTACTCTCTCTTTTTTTTTGTTCCTTTTCATCCTCCATCTAAACACAAACTAAAAAGATGAAAATATTCTGTCATGTTTTATTTTGAACACTAAAAGTAATTATATTTTTATATGAAAGATTTTTCAATGTTGTAACAATGTTGTGATATCCTATTTTTAATCTAGTAGAAATAATTTAAAAATATATAGAAGTTAAAATTCTACCGTTTATATTGAGTATATAAATTAGAATATTAACTATTTAGTTATTATTCTTACATAACTCACCATCTTTCTACATTTATATTTTTTTTTTCATTCTTTCTACCTTCTTTTTGCCTTTCTCAGATTATTTTTCATCATTTTCACGGTCAAATAACACCACTGCAACTGTAGAGTGAGATTCAATTTTGATTGGTCTGAAGAGTAAGTTTATTTTTATTTTATAAATAGTTTTTTAGCATTTTCTCATTTTCTGTGAATATTTCTGACGATTTTATGAAATAAGAAGATAATGTTTCATCAATATCAACCTTTGATTTTGACATTTGATATTAGGTGTTGTGATTGTTTGCTTGATCGAAATTCATAAGAATGGTTTCAAATTATTTTCTATCTTACGATATCTCTATTGCTGGGAGAGCAAACGACAAAAGGAACTGATGGAAGAACGTATTGTTTCAGTTAAGTTTTAGAGTTAAGATGAAGATTTAATTGGAGTTAAGATTTGAGAGATTTATGTTAGATTTGAAAGTAATTAAGAATGTTAAACTAGTTTGGGGTTAGGATTAATTTTTTATAAAATGCATAGTTGAATTAGTTATTGATGTTTTAATCATGTTAGAAAAAATAGTTGAGTAAGAGATGTTTTAATGATTTTTTTTAAAATGAAATGACTTTAACTTTAAATTTTATGCTGATAAAATGCAGTGCTTTTTGAAGGAATATTTGGTTAAAATGCCATAAGTTGATTTGATGAAGAAACTGTGATTTTGAAAACAATGATAGAATAGAAAATTTTGATAGTTGGACGCATGTTATATAGATGTTACAGATTTTAGGTAATTCCAAATTTTTGAGATTTTGCTCAAGTGAGCAAGACAAATCTTTTTCTTTTGAAAGATTTTTTTTAAGCGAGAATTTGACCGGTCATGTAAAAATCATGTTGACATAATTCTTTTTTCTTGAAAGAATTTTCGTTAAAACAAAAATCGTGTTGTTCAAGGAATTTGTTGCTTTCTTAATGAAAGTTTTGTTATTGAGAGAAAAACACTTTCTGTAAGATGAATTTTACTATATGATCGAAGATGTTTTTGGATTTGAGAAGTGTTATATATGTGTTCATATGATTTGATGAAAATCTTGTTGAAATTTTTTGCTTAATATATTTTTATTTAAATTAGTTTTTATTTAATCTTTTAGTTTTTCTATAATATCTTTTACCTAGAGACAAATATATATTTTATTATTTAGATTTAGAAAATTAAGATTGAAATATTATAAATATTTGATATTCTCTTACATTTTGCTTTGTATATAGAGTACATGAGTAAAATAAATCACAAGCTCCTCCATTTAACATATCTCTTCTATTTTCAAGATATATTTTGAAAATCCCAAAATATATGAAGATTCATTGTTCTTGTGGGACTTGTAGAATGGAAGGAGAAGGAAATTCATCACAAGTTGCTATTCCACTCTTTGATGGAGAAGCTATTATTTATGGATGGTAAGAATGAAACTTATCTAAAGCTAAAGGAACTAAATTTATAGAAAGTTGTGGAAGAATACATAGTTGATTTGTTAACTAAAAGTTGTACCATGGTCCAAATCAAAACGCAAAAGGAAAAAAAAGATAAAGAAGGCAAAGAAAAATTCATGCTTGATTGCTAGTATTTTATAAATGATCTTAGTCATAAAAAGAAATTTGAAATTATTTGAAAGGAGAATTTGAAAGAAATGAGAATATCCGAGACATGAAAATGTTAAAATTGATAAAGGAATTTGAATTACAACGGATGAAAGGGTCAAAGACAATTAAGAAATGCTCAAAACAAATTGTTAAGTATTACTAACAAGATGAAATTATTGAGTAAGAAGTTTCTAGATTCCAAACTCGTTGAAAAAATTATGGTAATAGTGTATAGATATGAAGCATCTATTACTTTGTTGGAAAACACAAAAGATGTGTCTACAATTACTTTGACATAATATATACATACATTGCAAGAACAAGAGTAACGGAAATTAATGAGACAAGATAGTGCGATTGAAGGGTATATTACTTCATACTAACGAAAGTGCTTTTAAAGTCAAGAACTACAAAAAGAGTAAATATAATCAAAACAACAACAACAAAAATGTTTTCCCATTGTCCCTATTGCAAGAAAAATAATCATGAACACAACGTGTTGGTGAAGGTCAAATGCAAAATGCCACAAATGTCGTCAATTAGGATATAGAGAAAGGATATGCAAATCCTAATATCCCCAAGAAGATGTCAAAGTTGTAGAGGCGAACCAGAAGAAAAATTACTACTTGCAACATCATGTGTTACAACCGACAGATCTTAAAAAGTTGTAGAGGCAACCAGAAGATAAACTACTTCTTGCAACATCATGTGTTACAACTGATAGATCTTCAAAAGGTTGGATTATAAATAGTGGTTGCACAAACCACATGACTCATCATGATAGAGAACTTTTCAAAGAACTCAACAAATATGATAATTTTAAAGTAAGAATTGGAAATGGAGAACAACTTATTGTGAAAGGTACAAAAACAATTGTAATTAAAATTCATTTGGGTGTGAAATTATTTTTTGATGTCTTATATATTTATGAGATTAATCAAAATTTTCATTGTTGCTAAACTATTATAGAAAGGTTATAATAATGTGTTCTTTGAAAAAAAAATTGCATGATTAAATATACAAACAACTTATAAATATTCAAAGTTCAACTTATAAATATTCAAAGTTGATATGAAAGACAAATTTTGCTTTAGATATGATGAAAGATGAGTTGACTACAAATGGGGAAGATATAAAAAAGGATCAAAAGCAAAAGGAGATGAATATCTTTTAGAAGAAATTTGATGTCTAATAAGAGACAAAGAAGATGAGGTAGAAGAAATACAATAAAGAATGTTAAATTAAATGAGACGCAGGAAAATAAGAAAAAACAAGAATTACAAGCCAAGAATTAAAAGAAAATCAAGCATTAAAAGAAGGAGAATCAAATTTATAATTTGAAATTCACATAAACACATATTAAACTAAAGATGAGTGTTGAGAATATTTTGCTTAGGGTGACAAAAAGGGGAAGAGACTTAGGGTTTTTATTTGAATTACACGTGAACTTAACACATGAACTTCACCTATGCACAACTATCCCACATTATGTGTCACATCATAGAAGTTAACGTCTTCGTGAAAATTTAACGGAAGAGATAAAATTACATATTTTTTAAAAAACCTTTCAACCAAATTAATTTTTTTTAAATTATTCTAATAAATTGAATATTAATCATAAATTTAGATAAAAAAAGGTAATTGTACCTTAAATTAATAATAATCACCTTGTCATGTGTCTTTTCAGCAAAGGCAAGAGAATAAGAGAAGACAATGGTGTTTTGGCAAAGGCAAGAGAGTAAGAGAAGACAATGGTGTTTTGGAAGAAGTAGAATGGTGTTTTGGAAGAAGTAGGAATGTGATGCATGAAAGAAAGCAATTGTTATTACTCCCACAATAGTGAGATTAAATGGAAAAAAAAAGTTATGATTTTTTTGGGTGGGTGTTGTAGAATGAGTGTTGAATATTTGATGGCCCTGCATTGAAAGATGAAAATGAAAAAAGAAAAGGCACCACATATAATGGGGATGTTCTTCTATTATCCCCAACACAAGAATAATATAAGGTAAATGGAGACAAAATATAGTGGTGGCCTGGGCCCTATGTTGTGGCTTCTTATTAAGCTTTTGTTTCTTAGCATAGTATAGGAATAAGAGCGGCAAAGGCAACCTACTTTGCTGCCTCTTCCCACACCAGACAAATTATACACTCCCCACTTCATATTCCATCCCCATTTCCCTAACACCTCCACCCAATAATCAACCTATGCTACTTTCTAGTACCTCACTCCTTCTCAACATTAATTCTACATTTTTACTTTTTTTATATTCTTGTTTTTTATTTTATTTAAAGTAAGGTTGTTAATATGTTAACAACTTTACATCAAATAAGATAAGAGTGTTGATATGTTGACAACCTTACATCAGATCATATAAGAGTACTGATATATTGACAACCTTACATCAGATCAAATAAAAGTGTTGATACGTTGACAACCTTACATCAAATCAGAGAAGAATGTTGATATGTTGACAACCTTACATCAGATAAGATAAGAGTGTTGATATGTTGACAATTTTATATTAGATAAAAATATTGATATATTAAAACCTTATACCACCGTAGAGTATTGATATGTTGATAATGTTATTTCAAATTATAATTGAAGAGAGAAATATTGTAACAAACATTGCATAAATAGAGACTAGGAGTCTCATAGAGACAGCATCCCTTAGTAGCGGCGGTTTTCATGGCACTGAAATGGGGAATTAGGTGAAGTTTTATATATTTCCCTTCTCTCTTGTGAGTGTATAGCCTTTCACAACTATTCCTGCTATACTATCTGTTATCTTTTAATTCTCATCTTTTTTTAACCTTTTTCAATCGTTGCTTCGGTTTTTATATAGGGAACAGTAGTGGTTACTGCTACTTTTTCAAATTAACGTTACAATTAGCTTCATAACCTTTACTTCTATTTCTTACACTTCTTTCTTTTATTATATTCAATTAATTCCAACTCCATACCTTGGATCAGCCACGTCAACGTACTTCTTTGAAAACACATTCTTGTTTTCAACTTATTTGAATAAGTTGTTTTTCGTGAAATCATTGTAAAACAAAAACAAATCACAATAAAAAGTAAATTTATTATAGTTAATAATTCATAATTAAACAAGAAGATAATTTCCTATGCAATTTTCTCATTTAATATTTATGTTTGGTAATAGAAATTACCTTGTTAAAAACAAGAGAGGAACAATATTAATAAAGACAAAAAAAAAAAAACAAGAGAAAAGCTTCCTTGTTAAAATTACACAATAACTCAAACAATATTTTTTACAAGGATGAACCCACCATCTTTATCCATGATTAGGGGAATATCAAGGCAGAGAGGAACTAAAATATTCTCATCATTGGAACAACCTCAACAAGGATAATGATAGTAAGCTGTTCTCATACAAAGTGTGTTCATACCATAGATTTCATAATAAAAATAACAGATATAAAAACATTCTAATATCAACTAAAATATCATTTTAGTTTTATTTTTTTTAATCCAAAACGGTTTATTTTATAATTATATTTAAAAACTAAAAATTCGTAACCACTCTTGTTCAAATTTTAAGTAATCACGTGATCTTGGTTTTACAAGAAACATGCATTAATAAAAGAAAAAGAAAGAAGTTAAAAAAGGCTAAAGTATGCTAAAGATATAATTTAGCCTAAATAAAAGTACAAAAAGTGCATTTTTTTAGCCGTAATGCAGTTGAGTAGTAGTGATTACTGAACAGGTTTAATTTCAAAATTGAAATTGAAAAGCTTCATTATGAAAACATGATTTTCCGTCTTAAGGATGATATTCTCCAACTCATATTTGATCCCTAATCTCAGCCGTCCAAAGACACACGGGCCCCACTCCATCTAACGGCCCAAAATAGTTCTCGCAGGGAACCCTCTCCTTTTCTCTCTCTTCTCTATTAAACACACTCCATTCTCTCTCCAACTTCACTGGTCTTCTTCTTCTTCTCATTCCCTCACTTTCTGTAAGGCCCCATTGCTGTTTGCTTGCTTACGCTCAACATCGCCATTCACAAACAACAATGCTATCCGAGGTACGCTAATGTTGTCTTCTCTTTCCTCGTTTAACCATCTTAACTTGTCGCCGTTGCCGTCACAGTTACAGGAACCTATTCTTCTGTTTGTTCTGTTTCCACTTTCAACTAAGAACCGTCATTTCCATTTTGCCCCCTTAATCTTAAACCCCACCTTTCTTCTTTTTCTTGGATCTTCTTCAACTCTTAAAAAACGTTTTGAAAAACAAATCTTTATGCAAAATCAGGGAATCTGCGTGACCTGTGGTCTACTTTTCAGACCATCCTCCCTTTACTTTTTGACCATCCCTTTGTAAAGTTTCCATAAGTAACACCTTTTACTCCACTCCATCCCAGTACCCTTTTATTAATTTTCCTCTTATGGTTATTTAATAATTAACTATGATTACTTAATAATTACGTAATTAAGCTCAACTTGCATTATCTATTCGTTTATCAGAATGTATGAGAATCTCGTATGTTGTACAGTATAATATGGCCTCTATAATACTTTAGGTAATCCGTGGTGATCAATTTTGGTTTGGATGGGGGTGGACATGCACATGTAGGAGACAAAATCACATGAACAAGTTCATTTTTTGTTTTTGTTTTTGATGATTATTTATCTTTTTAATTTCAGTAAATCCTTTTTTAATATATGTCATTAATGTTAGCTGTGGTTTTTGCTTTTACTAAAAGAGGTATATTATATCGTGAAGGCAACAATAATACATCTTTATTTTTTAATTAAAATTTATTAAACATGGATCATTAAATAAGAAACAGCATCAGTTAAAGTTTATATTTTTTAATAGTCATAAAAAAAAGTGTGCTTAAAAGACTATATTGTATTAATAGCATGTGTATAGTATTTTCATAATGTATTTTATTCATTTTTGTTTGTTGTGTTTATGAGTTTTGTTGTAAAGCATGTTGTATAAATTTGTGGAATAATATGGTTTCTTGCTTTTGAAATTTGGGGACATGGTGGGAGTTATTTCAAGCGTGACTTGGTGGTAGGTGAACTTAAATGCTTAGGAATGGTTGGGGTGACAGTACTGGCCCATGGTGTGTCCTGAGCATGCATTAATCTCGAAATTTTATCAGGTGTGGGCATAGTGTAAGTGTTGAAAAATGGCTTAGAATAATGGTGGTAACATTGTTGGTGAAGGACTCATCTAAGAGTTATTGAAGGCGCAGTGAGTCAGTGACCTTTCACTCAACCCTTTGTGGTCAAACAAACACTGACAGTGGAGAAACAAGAAGAGATTGAAGGGGATGTTGAGGATGAGAAAAAGACTAGCATGCTGCACCAAGGGAAGGAAATTTAGCATCGATCTTGATGAGAAAGAGAGTAAGTTTAACTACCTACCTCTCTGCTTATGTGCTTCTTTTAACTGATTAGGTTCATAAATCTTATGATTTTTTTGATTAAAACTGTGCAGATCAACTTTAACAAATTAACAAGTTTCTTTAAATTAAATATACTAATTACTTAAGTTAGTAGAAGTTATATTTCTTATCATTTTATGATAGTACTTGTATGCTTGCCTTAGACTCGTAAGTCATAAATATTAAATAGCCATCTTCACAAACTTCACTGACTTTTCTGCTACAGCATACGGGCTGGGTGAACATGGCCATTCGAAAAACATAGCTGTTCTCATACCCAAAAGGAAAAAGGATAAGTATAAAATAGTTTTAATCCGAATTTCTTTTTTCAACAAATCAATTATCATGCTGAGTAAAAAGTTAGGGGCTTGATGTGTGGGGTCTTGTAAAAATTGAGTTAGATACTCTACATAATTATATTGATAAATTTACATGTTGATTCGTATTAAAAATAAATAAAAGCAATAACGAGTTTGTAAAAGGAGATTTGGAATTATATTTTATCCTTGATTTCTTCAAGCCTGTTCAGAAGTGTCCATTTTCAGAGTAGTTGGTTATGTTTTGGTTGTTGTTGCCATGCTTGTGGACCAACGAAAAGTACGTTCACATTTTCAAATTTTGTATGGCGATCAATTATTGTCACGTTTCTCTTGCAAATTCTACCAGCTAAGCGATAAACAGTAATGTTCACTAACTTCATTTGAATTTTGATATTTAAAACTGATCATAAAATTTAAACCGAGCATAGCATATTGAGCTTCTTTCTGTGAGATAAACAAGAGTAACAACAGGTTACCTAGAAATCGACAAATCGAAGGGGATCAACTGATATTCCTGCGTTGTTAAGCTTTCCCTGTCATCTTATTTTCCCTTTTTCTAAACCAGATGATGGAATCTCGAACCTGAACAGTTTGCCTTGTTCCATTATTTTAGAAGGGACATGGTTCTTCTTGTCTTGGTTTTGACCAAGTATGAAGGTGATAGAAGAATGGTAGGAATAGTTTGAAGTTTTGGGGTTTGATAAAATCACAGAAATTGTGGTGGATACCTTTCTCAATCCTAATACTTGAATCTAAAAAACTGAACATCTTTGACCGATATGTGGGTGGACTTGGGGCCACCATGAGGGTTGATATCAGTGCAACTACTAGCTCTGCCATTCCCACTGATAAGTGCTGACAAATTGAAGTAAATGGGTGCAGAGTGGGGATGCACCTTTCATTGCCATACTTTGGTCCTAAAAATTTTAAATATCTTTTTTCTATATATGTTGGATTCTTTTCTGGGGATTCTCTCAGCTTTTTTGAGGCATTTTGTCCTTAGCTTTTCATTGGCTTGAATTACCCGTCGCTGATGTTCTATCTGTCATGGCCTATAGCCTAGGAGCTTTTCTGTTCTGTTCGAATCTTTGCTTGCAAGTCCTGTGAACACTACATGGACACAGGAATATAACAAGTTTTAGAATTTATAGGACCCCACTATAAAAAATTGTTCTAAAGTTAACATGTTTTACAAATGACCATAAATATTATAAATTTATAAAATAAAAAAATTATCTGATTATTATGTTAAAAATACAAGTTTTTTAAATATTTGATAAATATTTAACTACGGTTTGAAACAATTTACACGAGCAGAATATAGCTTCTGATGAAAACAATACATTTTTTTAGGCTAATTTAGTTTTTATATATATATATATATATATATATATATATATATATATATATACACACGTACAAGCCTACTGCGAGTGTCTTCCTCAGAAATCCGAATTTAAATTTGTCTCAGTTGAAGGGTTAATTTGTTATTATTGCAAAGAAAGCAAAGTGGAACTTTTTTATTCTCATCTCAAGTCGTATGGCCAAAAACGCCAAAGGAGAAAAAAGTTTGGCTTATGACACTTGCATGTGACTATGTATGTTTCACTATTATTCATAATTATCACATGTGTTTCCACATTTTTTTTACTTAAATAAAAATTTAAAAGTTTGAAAAATCAGTTATTTTATTTATTAGATTATTTTTTTATGGTAGTACACGCTTTGCATGTCACTGTTTTTATTAAAAAAAGTGTATACTAAAAAAAGTCACTCTCTTTATTCCTTTATATAGAATACTCCTCATAATCATGCAAACCAAACAAAATAATTAATTTGGTTAATGTTTTAAACTTCGTTATTAATATATTAAATTAACGCTCATTATCAATGATTTTTAAATTTCTCTTCTTACTGTCTATCAATACAAAACACAAACACTTGTAATACTTAATAAACTAAAGTTGTATAAAAAGTATTAGTTGTCGTGTAAAAAATGATGAACTATTTCTTATAAATTTTGTCTAATAAATAATAGTATAAAAGTGTATTAATTGTTATAGGTATTAATAGAGTTTTAGATGTTAATAATATAGAGTTGAGACAGAATCGAGTGATGCAAATGCCCTTGTTAATGTTGTCGCCTGGTTGGTGTTAGATCTACAATGCATTTTTAGAGACTCTCAAAGCAAAACAATAAAGTGGATTAAGTCTAAAAATATAAAGAAGTTTATTAGCTCTCAACTTAACTTATCATATGCTTTAAATATAGTATTTGGATATAAACAATAAATATGACGTTTGGCAACAATAAGATATATATATTCTAGTCAGCGAATTTTGCAATAGGTGTGACATTAATTTGCATTGTGATGTGTAGTTGCAGTGAGAAATTGTAGTTGGGTTTTAATTGTAAACATGGTATTTATTCATATGCTACTTTTGGAGGTATGCCTACACCAATGATGTGTATGACAGCATAGAGAATATATTGTTGCGTTATTTTGAAAATGACAACCAGGTTTTATTTGTTGTAATGATTATTTGGTTACATGAAAATTGTAACACTGTTTAAATTGTTTATGGCACACCTTTTGAAATCGTATTGTGTTTGTCTGCAAATTCGAATTCTTCAGGGATTATGACATATAATGGCCTTGAAAGTTGCTTGCTGAATAACCAGTCTTACGAAGATGAGAGCAGAACAAGTAGAGGAGATGAATGCATAACTGATTCATTTGATGATGACTCCAGTTGTTCCTCCAGCAAGGATGCTTTTGGATCATTCTCTTCAAAATGTTTAACGATGAAAAGGGATGATAAAGGACTGGAGGAATGGGAGCTCTCAGAAAGTCCTCAAGATTTTTATGTCAAAGATAAGCCTTATGGTATGGAACATTCTGATATAGAAGCCATGAAGGAAAAGTTTTCGAAGCTTTTGCTAGGTGAAGATGTTACAGGAGGAAACAAGGGCCTCAGTACAGCTTTGGCGATATCTAATGGCATCACAAACCTAGCAGGTCTGCTCTGACACCATTTTACAACTATCTGGTTTTGGTTTGTTTAAAAATTGCATGAAACTGATGAAGTTTTTCACGAATGGAATGACTTCTAATATAAATTTCACTTGAAAGAGAAAATGGGCCGGTTCTTATTCTTCTGGTTTTATTTTAGAGAACCTAAGTCCTTAATGATCATATGCAGTGACGGTTTTTGGAGAGCTGTGGAAATTGGAACCACTATCTGAAGAAGGGAAGGAAAAATGGCAAAGAGAGATAGACTGGTTATTGTCTCCTACCAACTATATGGTTGAGCTAGTTCCCGCTACGCAAAGCAATGCCAGTGGTGGGATTTTTGAGGTATCTATCATTTCAGCTAAGATAATAAATGTTTGATTATTTTGTGAATCATGTTGCAATAAAATAAGAGTCATCTTTTACGAACAGATAATGACATCAAAAGCTCGTGCAGACATCCTCATGAATCTTCCAGCACTTCACAAGTTGGATTCGATGCTGATTGTATGTTACATTGTGATCTCTTTTTTCATTAAAATTTGGAACTTTGTTTCAACTGACTTACTATGCTAGTATATTATCTTTGGTTGACAGGAGGCACTAGATTCCATGGTGAATTCGGAATTTTGGTATGCAGAGGGAGAAAGCCGGGCAGAAGGGAGGGACACAAATGCAGAGCATAGCAAAAAATGGTGGCTTCCATCACCCCAAGTACCAAAAAGTGGTCTTTCTGATACTGAAAGAAAGAAGCTGCTTCATCAGGGTGGGGTGGTACGTCAAGTATTCAAGGCTGCCAAATCCATCAATGAAAGTGTTTTGCTTGAAATGCCTGTGCCAGCCATTATTAAAGATGCACTTGCAAAGGTGATAATCTTGTATTTTTGAATGACTTCAATCTGAATTGAGTTGAAACTGTGTACATTTTATCCTTGAGATTTTTGAACAATCTTTAATCATGATCAGAGGGTACACTTTGAAAAAGTTCAATTGCAATTTGCATTACATCTTCACCCAATATGTTTCTATGTTGCAGTCTAGAAAGACAAACCTTGGACATGAATTGCACAAGGTTTTGACGGCTGAATCAAGCTCTGCAGAAGACATGCTTAAATCGCTCAACATGAAATCTGAACATGTTGTCCTAGAGACTGTTAATAGACTGGAAGCTACTATATTCTCATGGAAAGAGAGAATTGCAGAACAAGTTAGCGGCAAACACCCAGTTAGACCCTCGTGGTCACCTTTTGTGAAGGATCCTATGTTAGAGCTTGATAAACTAAAGTTATCATCGGACCGTGCCGAAACACTACTCCAGCTGATTAAAATCAGATACCCAAACCTTCCTCAAACATTTCTCGATGCTACCAAAGTTCAATATGGCAAGGTGAGTTTTACTGGAATGCATTTCACTGATGATTCTGACTATAGAAATGTGTTTTGATTCCATTTCCAGCTTTTGTTTTTAAAAAGTTCAAGTGAGTTGAAATTTCACATTTTGTAGAAATAACAAATTGAACAACATATAAACGAGAAAGATCCTTAAACTTATTGTTTTATAATTTTTGGGTTAAGTGTGCTGCCAAGCCATTCATGTTGCTAGTTCATGACCAATAGGTAAAAGATTTATTCAGCGTTTCCTAAGAGAACCTCAACAAAATCTTGTCTCATTGTCTACTTCCACCTTGTTCAACCTCTCCCTTAATTCCACACTTTTTTTGGCCCTTGTACCAACCTAAACCAATTAGGTTGTATTTTGAAAATCTGAAACAGTTTTTAAAAGTAGAAATCAAGTAACAAGCACACCCTAAGTCTTTGTTTTTGGTTTTATCTTTCATTGACATTAATCCATGTAGTATTATTCAGTTTCAAATCAAAAGGAAAAAAGAAAAGTACATAGAAGAGCAAAGTAAAAGTATCAAAATCATCAAGGGCCTAAAGCTCGTCATTGTTTAAGTTGAGATTTCTTGCATTCATTCAGTGGTAATGTGGTTTCTTTCTGTTTCTGTAGGATATTGGACATTCTATTTTGGAAGCATATTCCAGAGTTCTAGCAAATTTAGCCTTCAGCATGCTGTCTAGAATAGGAGATATATTGCAGGAGGATTCTTTAAGCAATCCTAATTCACCTGTGGTGATAGATTACTCTCCTGCGATGAATCTTTCTCAAACTTGGGTGGTGGATTCACATATCAAGCAGTCCTTACTTGATAAGATGAACAAGGCAGATGGGCAATATTCTGATTATTCTCGCTGTTATAGTACTTCTGATCTAGAACATTCATCTATTCATTCCAAATCTATTACCACGCGAAACCAGAGTGGTGGCTGGTGCATTAGTAGAGAAGTTTGTTCAAGTCTGTCTCCTAGAAATTCTCCATAGTGGCTTTTGTTAGAGGCTTCTGTAAATGTTATTGCTATTACTACAAGGCATGCTCAGTGAGAATAGATGCAAACTGATGTGTTTGCCTGCCCTCAATTTTTGGTTGGTTTTTATAACTAACTACACAATCCTTGTTCGTACACTGTGGGTTTTTATTGAAGAGGTTTTGTACAACAGGGTTACAAATCAAGGAGAGTGTATTTAGTTTGATGTTTGCACACACTTTAAGCTTATATTGGGAAGCTACAATATGAAGATGTATTTTGAAGTGTAAGTGTGAATGTGAAAAATCACATTGTGTAAAATTGAGGGACATGTAAGATAAACCAGATTATTTTATACATGTGACAAAAAAATTGTAAGATAATTTTTTATTAGTTAAGTTCTGCTCTAACGAAATTCTGAACAGAAAGCATGCAAAACCCTCAGTTTTACTATCAGAACCTTTTGGATGTAGACTAGAAGAGTTTGTTTTAGTGTTTTTCTACGGATAAAACCTCTATTATTTCTGGTTAAATTACCTTTTACTCTTTAATATTCATAAGCAAAGTAATTTTTGTACTTTTAATCCATCATTAACAAACTCATTCTCCATGTTTATATGCTTAGTGAGCATTGAACCATAAAATTTTAATTGGATTTCTACTAATAAATAACAAGGTGACAAAAAAATATCAGAATTTGGAGAAAAATTAGCCACCGTTTCCTCTATTCCAATGCTACTTGCTTGGTCTCATAAATGATAGAGTTAATGGTTTAGAAAAGTTTTGTTATCTGTCAAAATCAATCATATCAACACTCATGTCATCATCAATAAGGCATTAATTTTGAATGACAATGAATAATTGATTACTCATATTCATGGTAAAGATAATACAATAGAGATTTTGAATTGAAAGAGGAAGAAAAATAAATTAATTTGTTTGGTCCAAAGAAGCATCACTAAAAAGTAAAGAGAAATAACTAAAATATTTATAAATAATTTAATTGATGTAAAAGATAATTATTTTATTACATTTATAAAATAAAATTTTAAAAATAGTTATAAGAAATGAATTTAAAAATATATAAAATTACAGTTAAAATAAATTTAAATTAGAATAAACCATTATTATAAAATTTTTTAATATATAGAAAAGTTAAATTCAAAATAAATTACTTTACTTGATAATAAAATTTAAATTAATTATTTTATTTATTTATTATTTTAATATTTATTTATAAAATATAAATATTAACGAAAACCTATTACATTAAAAATTTAATTAATTAAACATAACTAATTATATATGTAAATATAGTATGATGATCGTTTTATTATTTTTCATATCTTTTATGATGATCGTTTGCTTATTTATATTTGTTTTGCTAACTATACCAAATCCTTTAATTAAAGCCCAAATTGTCCCAATAATCTGTCAATCAAATCCTAAAGATAAACATTCCAAAATTAAATTTTCTAACAAATCTGCTAATTAAATCCCAAAAATCTAATGATAACAAAAAGGTTTTGAATTGAATCTTGTCAAAATTTTGACATGTATTAAAAGCCAAATCTGAAAAGTCTACTAAATTTTAAAAATGTCTTAAAAAAGTGTTTCAAAAACAGAAGAGTCTCTCTAAACTAAAACATTTAATTTAGTTATAAATAATAGTTTTAATTTAGTCATAAAGAAATGTGTTCACTTGAGTTGTTCTTCTCTCTTGATTACCTCATTTTCTTTCTCTTACTATTCTATGTTCTCTCATTCTATTTGTACATAATATTGTTTTGAGTTATATTTTAAAATTAATTACAATCTCGTATATCTAGTCCATCTATGTACTTACGTCCTCTCTTCGTTATGAAAAGTAAATGAAATCTCTTTCATTAACTCCAGAAATCAGTATTAAGATCGTTTCACTACATGATTATGTTCGACCATTAATTTCAAAGATTGACATTGAAATCGTTTTACCAGATGAAGATTATATTTTACTAACTTTTTTATAAGTTATTTTAAATATATAAATCTTGAATAATTTATAATGATGCTATATATATATTTTGTGGAATCTTACATTTTGAAGATATTATAAGTATATGTATCTGTGCTTCATAGCAATAAAGTGAGAGAAAAATATGTTTCCTTCAGTTTTGTGGTGTATATAAATAAGACAAAAGGAGATAATGATAAATGTGTATGATATAATTCGGTGGTCTGAACATTTTGATATTTCTGCAATGAAACTGTTTCTACTGTTCTCATTCTCCATAACAAGTGACACAAGATAAGAGGGACCATTGAGTTCATTTAAACTAGGATTTTTTTCACTAAAAACTTTAAAATATGCAGCAGAAAAAATACTGTTAATAAAAATTGAAAGATGCTGAATGCAAGAACAACCAAATAGCAAATGAAAAAGGTGGTTTTAGCTATGAACAAACAAACACACTGCAAGAAAATAATTGAATATAAACAAATTTTAGAGACAAAAGTTGCTACAATAACCAAATTAGATACTATTTTAAAGATTAAAAAAATATTAGTTTCAAAATTAGTTTCTATTATTGATAAATAGTTTATAAATTGGTATCTAATTAGTTACCAATGTTTTTGTTACCAAATTTAAAATCTAAATAATTAATAGTTAAAACCTTTGTAGCTAATTAGATACCAATTTAGAAACTATTTATCAATAATAGAAACTAATTTAGAAACCAATAATTCACTGCAAGAAAAATCCATTTTAGCTGTTAACAAAAAGGGAGGGCTATAAAAAAGAAACCAATAGTAAGGGTGAAATTTACTCAAGTTGGACAATAAAATAGTCAAATATTATGTTCAAAATGGAGACCTTTAACTTACCCTAAAAATTATTAAAATAATAATAATAAGTTAGCGTCTAAAATTGAGACACAAAATAAATGCAATGAAATAAATTAAGTGAAAGAATAATATTGAGTCTAGAATGAGACACAAAGTGGATGCAAGTTAATTTTCTATTACATTCTATTACATTTTATTTCTAACAAATACTCACTAGGATATGCTCAAAATGACTCTGATACCAATTTAGAAACTATTTATCAATAATAGAAACTAATTTAGAAACCAATAATTTACTGCAAGAAAAATCTATTTTAGTTGTCAACAAAAAGTGAGGGCTATAAAAAAGAAACCAATAGCAAGGGTGAAGTTTACTCAAGTTGGATAATAAAATAAATGTCAAATATTGTGTTCACAATGAAGACCTAACTTACACTTAAAAATTATTAAAATAATAATAATAAGTTAGCGTCTAAAATGGGAACACAAAATAGATGCAATGAAATAAATTAAGTGAAAGAATAATATTGAGTCTAGAATGAGACACAAAGTGGATGCAAGTTAATTTTCTATTACATTCTATTTTATAACAAATACTCACTAGGATATGCTCAAAATGATTCTAATACCAATTTAGAAACCAGTAATTTACTGCAAGAAAAATCCATTTTAGCTGTCAACAAAAAGTGAGGGCTATAAAAAAGAAACCAATAGCAAGAGTAAAGTTTATTCAAGTTGGACAATAAAATAAATGTCAAATATTGTGTTCACAATGGAGACCTAACTTACACTAAAAATTATTAAAATAATAATAATAAGTTAGTGTCTAAAATGGGAACACAAAATAGATGCAATGAAATAAATTAAGTGAAAGAATAATATTGTGAAATTTAAGTCTAACTCAACCCTATAAAATCAGCTCAAGAGGTGAGATTTACACCCACTTATATACAATGAAATGTCTTAGTCGATGCGGGATCTCCTACACATTATTTCTTGTAGTGATTTTTTTAGTTTCTAAAATAATATCTAATTTAATCATTATAACAACTAATTATTTTTTATTTATTTTTTTCTCTTATATATGGATTTAATGCATCGTGATCTAAAGCTGAAAAAAAAACATGGTTAATTATATCTTCACCTACGGTAAAAGGGTTTATGGGCACTCTGAAACCCGAAAGAAAAATAACCAAATTGGTGGTGAATATGGATAATAGTTTTAAGAGCATTTTGATATTTTTGCATCATAATTTAGAAAATCACAGACATTGAAATAAAAATATGGAACTGCACTAACCAGAAGGTATACTAAATCCATCAGTACATAGTATATGTTACATGAAAAGATGGATTTGATTTATATAGATAGCTAGAAAACTGAGGAAAACTAATAGACAATTTTGCAGCCAAACACATGCACTGCAAACACCTGTTTCCCAAATGTCTGAAGCATTTGATTATTTTGAATCATCCACACCTGAAATTCAAGAATTCCATCACATTTCTAGTTCTGGAATTTTAGAAATATAACAAGATGACAGAAAAATAAAATTATACACACGTAAAATGTGAAATGAAATCCTAGGTTGATCTAAATATTTGTTAAGTTTTATTCTAATGAAATTAAAGATACACATATATGAAATTAAGGAAATCATTTTGTGTCCTACAGTTATGTGAAGAATTGAGTAATCACTCACCAACAAGAAAGACCTCTCTGATTCTGTTAAGCTCCCTAGTGACATGGGCAATATTCATTCTATCTTTTGGTGATTTCATAGAACAAGCAAGTCCAATCCTAAAAAGGGACACTGAGCACATCTCAACATTTGGATCAAGATTCCAATTGTTTTCTTTCAATGGTGGTGATTCATCTGTTGGAATAAGTAGTGGATCCAAAATTTGCAAAAGATTATCAGAAAATGAAGTTAGAACAAAGTTATGAAGATTTTGACCATCTTCAAACATTTCATCTGTGGGACTTTTTCCTGTAAGCATTTCCAACATAAGAATCCCAAAGCTGTATATGTCACCGTATGTTGATACTTCAGAAGTCACTCCATACTCTAAAATATATACCAACAACTGTCAATACACAATCTGATAAATAGCAAAAGTTGACACAATGATTCAAAGGATAAGAACATACCTGGAGGAACATAGCCAAGAGTACCCTTTATTCCAATTGTGCTTGTTTGTTTAGAAGTGTTGTCATTGATGGCTGAGAGAAGTTTTGATATGCCAAAATCACTCACATGAGCAACCATGTCATTGTCGAGGAGGACATTACTTGGCTTTAAATCACAATGAATTATTGGTTGCTCACATTCATGATGAAGATAATGTAATGCAGAAGCAACATCAACCATGATATTTAATCTTTGATCAAGGCTCAATTTTCTCGGATCCTCTTCGCTTAGTGTCTTAGGATGCAGCCATTGCTCTAAGCTTCCATTTGTCATGTAGGGAAAAATTAGAGCTTTGAATTCTTGACCTTTGTAATCTATGCTGGAACAACATGTCAAAACCTGAATCAGATTTCGATGTTTGATATTTCTAAGTGCGTTGCATTCTGAAATAAAACTCTTATGAGCTCCCTTTTTCTGAAGGTTTAGGACCTTTATGGCAACAACTTTTTCATCTAACTCCTCAAGAGTTCCCTTGTAAACAGAGCTAAAATTTCCAGACCCTATCAAGTTTGTTGCTAAGAACCCATCAGTTCCATTGTGCAGGCTTTGGTACGAAACTGTAGCCGACTGATCATCATTTGCTGGTGAATCCAAAGATGTTTTCTTACTCCTTTTCCTTGTCCAGTAAATAGTTAGAGTAATTGACAATATGAGAAGAATAGTAATCACACTAACTATCACTGCTATCAACCTGAACTTGTGGTGTTTTGCAAGTTTCTTACCTTTGACTGGGCACGTTGGTAGATGCAGCTCTGAAGTTCCCCCACAAAGTTTATTGTTTCCCATAACCAATATCTCACTTGCATTTCCAAAGACACCTTTGGTTGGTACTTCACCCTCCAATTTGTTAAAGGATACATTGAAATACTTTAAGGAAGAAATGCTTTGTAGAGTATTAGGAATTGATCCAGACAATTGATTTCGTGACAGGTCTAATCGTAGAAGCCCTTTGAGTGAAGCCAAAGATGATGGAATGATTCCTTGTAAAGAATTCCCTTGTAAATACAGGTATTCCAACATTATGCATTCTCCCATTGTTGGAGGAATTTCCCCGGACATCTGATTCTCAGACATATCTAGCGAACCAAGATTTTTTAGGCTACCTACTTCTTCAGGTACACTGCCACTCAATGAGTTTAGTGACAAATCCAACAATTTTGTTAGAGATGAAAGCTTAAAAAGGTCCGAGGGTATGGTTCCTGTAAAGTTGTTGTGTGAAAGGTCCAAGTACTGTAACCTCTGGCAGTTTCCTATACTTTGAGGAATATTCCCTTCAAACAAATTATATGCTAATTCCAAATGAAACAATTGAGTAAGGTTGCCTATGGTTCTTAACTCTCCTGACAGCTTGTTTGCACCCAAATTTAACTTCTGCAATCTTTGAAACTTCCCAAAAGTTGTTGGGATATTCCCACCAAGGCTGTTGTTTTCCATAGTCAAGAGAGTTAAGTTAACTAAATTTCCTATTGTTGCAGGGATTCTCCCTGATATCTGATTACCTCCAAGATATAATTGACTAAGTTTGGAGGATAAATTTCCCACAGAATCTGGCAAATAACCTCCAAAATTATTGTAGGATATGGAAAACACTTGCAACCTACTACAGTTAGCCAATGAATCTAGAAAATCGAAATCATTAGTTGAATTGTCACCTAGATGGTTCCAAGACAGAGATATGACATCAAGATACTGGAAATTTCCCATGCTTGGAATTTGTCCCGTGAGACTGTTTCGTCTGGCCTCCAGTGCTAAGAAGTAAATAGTTGCATTTGTGATGGAAGGTGGGATTGGACCAGAGATTTGATTGTCAGCAATGTAAAGTTCTTGGAGATTGGGGAGTGTGTGGAACATGTTCGGTGGAAGATGGCCAGTTAATTGATTTTCTGTAACTGAAATCATGGTGAGAGATGACATATTGTAAAGACAAGAAGGAAGTGTTCCGGTGAACTTGTTGACACCAAATGCTGCAAATGTCAAGTTTTTGAGCCGGCATATTTCCTGTGGTATATGTCCTTCAAAGTTGTTACTACTGACATCGAGAACAGTGAGGGAGGTAAGATTACCTATGAATGAAGGGATTTCTCCTGTTAACTTGTTAGTAGAAACTGCCAAGCTTTCAAGCTTTCCAAGTGAGCCAACTTCGATTGGTATTTTTCCTGTTAGATTGTTCCTTTGTAAGTACAAGAATCTGAGATGAGTACATCCAGTCAAGTTTGTAGGAATTTCTCCTACCAATAAGTTGTTTGAGACAGATAGTTGTTGCAGACGTGACAACCGTCCCAGTTCCTGTGGTATTTCTCCATGGATGTTGTTGATTGCTAGATTGAAGTTGATCATATAAGAGAGATTTCCTATGTGGGGAGATATGGATCCCCCCAACATATACCTTAACAAGACTAACTGTGTAACTCTTTGAAGCTTGAGATTGCATGTTATTCCAGGCCAGTTACAGAAGTGAGTTGAAGTATTCCAAGAAAGTAAGACTCCATATGGGTCCCTAGTTATAGATTTCTTGAATTGGAGAAGTGCCAAATGATCAGTCTCATTTCCTAATGCAAAGGCTACACTTAGTGAGGTTAATGTAAAGAGAGAAAACAGTTGAACACATATAGATCCAAATCCCAGTAACAGAAGAGAAAAATTCTTCATTTTGATGAGGAATCGAAGGCTGCTAGACTGAAATGTGATCACAGAAGAAACACACGTTGTTCCTTCTGCTATTACAATAAAGATAGAGTCAAGTTGTCAACTCATTCTGAAGACAATGTCAAGTTTATAACCAACTGCCAATTGCTGATCATTTATATGAAAGGGAAATAAACCCAATAATCTGACACGAAGTTTAATGTGTTAGTCCCATTAGGTGAAGTTTTGTCAATGTTTCATTTATTGCCTTGAATAAAAACTCAGTCCAAAACTTGACTAGAGAGGAAGTGGGAACAAAGAAAAGTTTCAGCATATTAGGAATTACGAAACCAGCATAAAGTCATAATTAAGTGGTTGATGCAGTGAGATTGACTAAACATAAACTAAGATCTGGTGCAGTTTACATCTATATATATGGTTCTGTATGACCTTTGTCATTCTCGGTTGTTTCCTTAAGATGCATTCCAACAAATATTGTTTATCTTTGGTCTTTAGTTTGCCATTGATTGTTGTGTGGCTAAACACACCAATATGTACAATGTGAGTTTTATTGTAAGGCAATTAACTAATTTTTCTAAGTGAAGAAGACACATTTTAACTACATGTTTAGATTAAAGGTGGAAGAGTTTAAAAGTATTTTTATTACGAAAGCAATTATTTGGATAATTTACATAAATGATATGATTTTGTACTAATTTTACGAGAATTGAGTTAAAAATGATAAATTAAAAGTATTTTATTGTTTTATAAAGTGTTTTGAAAAATTAAAAATATTTGATGAATTGAATATTTGTATGGATAAATTTTTAAATTATCTAAAATGGAAGTATAAATTATATAATATATAAAAATTAATAGTACATGTATTTATGTTAAAGTAAAATCATAAAATAAAAATAAATAAAATATTGAATATAAACCATTAAAAAATGATATTAAAATATTTGATGAAATAAAGATTATAAAGGATTATTCTATTGTTTAGATAATTTTTCTTATTGTGTCTTTCATTGCGACAATAAGAACATTTATTTGTTTTGTTCTGAATTGGTTGATCAATTTTATTATGGAGAGTAATGGTTGGTCTTCCTAACTATTTGCGTCACATGTGAGTGTCAGATATGAAATTTGGTTCGGTATAAGTAGACCAATAATCTTCATTTCAAATTGGATAAAATTCAACTTCAGGAGTCTTTTTAATGGTGTGGAGATTGTACACTGGATCAAGGAATGTCATCAGTTCTAAATGACAAAAGGAACAAAACATGAGGACAAGGACATCGACATCAACCCCTTTTAATCACAACACAAGTGGAAAGGTGGAGAGTAGAAACTTCATACCTTTCACTTTCCTCTCGGAGAAACAACAATTGCACTTGAAGATGTGGAATTTCAATTGGGTCTTCCTATTTTTATGAAGATTGTGATTAGGGTAAGTAGTGGTGATTTGGTGTCTTTGTGCGAACAGTTGTTGGAATTTGTACCACCTACAACAACAGTAAAAGAAAATCTAATTAAGTTGTCTTTGTTGGGTATGAAGCCAGGACCAATTGCGTTGGACTGACTAGGCACCATGTTTAGTGAGTGGGTTTAATCATTGTGTGCCCTTTATTATCTCTATTTAAAGAGATCATTGTGCTTGTAATTTTGTGTGCAACGGGACAGAATGAAAACCTAATAGTTGCCCGTGTGGATGTAGGTTGTAGTTGGCGCCGAATCATGTTTAATCACGTGTTGTTTATTTTTCTGCAGTTGATTCGTGATTGAGTGTTGCTTCCACATGCGTTTTTCCCATCAACTGGTATCAAGAGCTTTGGTTCGTTTACACACTAGAGATCCGATCAGCAGAAATTAATCGACGAGACGTGAAAATTGCGGCTGCAGTAGCATCCCAAAGTTAGGGTTTCGCAAAGGCAGCAACAGTGTCCCAAAGTTAGGGTTTCGCAAAGGCGGCAACAACATCCCAAAGCTAGGGTTTTGCAGGGGCTGCAGCAGCGTCCCAAGGCTGAGGGTTTCACAGCGGTGCAAGGAGGAGGCTCCTAGATCTGCTTCACAACAGCGGTGACCAGCAACGGTGGTGGTGCGAAACACCAGTGTAGTGGGGACTGCGACCAGGTCTGTTGGTGAGTGATTTTGGGTGGTGCAATTTTTGTGTTCTTGATTTAAAAAAAAAGATTGCCAAGATCTAAAACTAGTTGTACCGAGTATCTCGTCTAGTCATTTGAGATGGCAGAAGAAGGGAAGTTCCAAATTGAGAATTCGATGGTACAAATTTCAGTTGGTGGAAAATGCAAATTGAGGATTTGCGAGTTCAGTTATTGAGCACATCAATATGATCTTAGCCAGAGATTGTGTGTTGGTGTAATCTGGAATTGATTACTAGTGGAACTCAGAGATTGTTCTGAGAATTGGATGTAGCTCAAGGTTGAGTGAACCAGTATAAATCTCGCTGTGTAAATCTTTCTATCTCTATCTCTTTATAACCGTTTGTGTTAATTCAGTTTCTGCTGCTGGTATAAATAACCGATTAAAACGCAATTTCAATCGGTTAAAATTCTGAAAACAGTTTCTGTATCATTGGCTGATTGCTTTCCTTAATTGCTTATATGTGATTATTTGATAAAGGTTCATTCTTAATCAATCTTTTCAAAAATCTTTGACAAACAATTCACTCCCCCTATTGTTTAAGCCATTAATTCTTACAAGAAGACATTTTGCACATCTAGCTTGTGAATAAACCAATTTCTGACTGCTGCAATGGTGAGGAGACACCTCAAAGGTTTTAATTTCGTTGTTGGTGAAAAAGTTTCACAGTAGTCGATACCTTCAATCTGAGTGTACCATTTTGCGACAAGGTGTGCTTTATATCTGTTGACGCTGCCATATGAGTTGTACTTTATTTTATAGACCCATTTGCATCTGATAGGTTTCTACCCGGCGGGTAACGGTGTCAAGGTCCACATTTGATTTAGCTGCAAGGCGTTTTTTGCCAATTTGGATCAAAGATAGTTTGAGCATAAGTGTGAGGTTCTTTGGTGGATGTGATGTTAGCAAGATATGCATTATGTGTAGAAGAAAATCGTGAATTAGAAAAAAAATGATGCATAGGATACCTAGTTCCATTCGACCGGTCTTGGGCAGTGGTCGAATGGTTAACTTGGGATCCTGTTACGTAGTCTTGAGGCCAAAAATGTGGGGTTGATGTGTGACTGGATTGTCGAATAGGAAGGTCGGTTGGAGAAGGTTCGGTAATGGGTGTCAAACCTTCTGGCGTGGGAGAAAAAAGTTGATCTGCTGGAGGTTCAGGTGCATTGTGACGAGTAGGAGAAAAAGGTTGGTTTGCTGGAGGTTCAAGTGCATTGTGACGAGTAAGAGAAGAAGGTTGATCGAGTGAATGTTGGACAGGAGTGGGTAAGTCAATGTCAATAGCGGGAAAAATATCTTGTAATGGAGGTAAGGATTGTTGTTGGAACTGTTGGCAGAATGGGAAAACACTTTCATGGAAGGTGACATCCCGACTTGTAAAAAAAGTGTTTGCATCTATATCAAATAATTTGTATCCTTTTTTATTGGGAGGATAACCAATGAAGATGCATTGTCGAGCGTGCGGATCAAGTTTTTGCTTAGGTGAAACAACAGTTGCATAATAAAGGCAACCAAAACTTTTTAGGTGAGAAAGTGAAGATGGGCGATTATATATCATCTCAAAAGATGATTTATTTTTTAGTAAAGGTGATGGCAAATGATTAATGATATATGTGGCGATTAAAACACATTCCCCCAAAATTCTAATGGTAAATGGGACTGAAATAAGAGGGCTCGTGTTGGGTTTAAAATGTGTCTATGTTTGCGTTCTAGTACTCCATTTTGTTTAGGAGTGTAGATGCAAGTGCGTTGAAATTCAATACCTTTTTTGAGAAAAAAAATTACGCATTGAAATAAATTCCAATCGGTTGTCAACGCGGATGGTTTTAATAGATGCCTGAAATTGATTTTGTGCAAAAGTAATGAATGATTCTAAGAGATGTTGGGTTTCAGACTTGTGATTCATAAGAAATAGCCAAGTGCATCTAGTATAGTCATCGACTATAGTGAGAAAAAAACGTTTTCCAAAATGAGTTGGGGTTTTATGAGGACGCCAAATGTCACAATGCAATAGATTAAATGGAGAATGAGATTTTATTGTGCTTAAAGGAAATGGTAGGCTTATTTGTTTAGTTTTGGGAAAAATGCTACAATTATTATGAATGGGAATGAGATTTTTACTGATAGGTAGTAATGAAGATGCAAGTTGATAGGTAGTAAGGAAGATGCAAGTTGTAGACGCGCCGGAGAAGATGTCCAAGGCGCTTGTGCCATAAATCAGAGTCGGACGAAATTTGAGATGTGTGAACTTGGTTTGGAAGAGGGGACATATAGTATAAGCCTGCGTGTTGTTTACCCGAGCTAATCATCCTCCCCGTAGCCAAGTCCTGCAAAACGTAACCATGTGGAGTAAAAACGACACAACAATTTAGTGAACTGGTTATCTTACCAACGGACATGATATTTAAATTAAAAGAAGGAACGCAAAGAACATCTTTGAGACTAATATTGTCATTGAATTTAATTGTGCCCGTAGATGAGATGGGCACAGTTGAGCCCGTGGGCATATTAACATTTGGAATAAATGATGATGAAGTGTGTGAAAAATTGTGAATCAGATGCAATGTGATTGGTTGCTGCGCTATCCAAAATCCATGGTTTCGTAAAAGCAGAATTAATAGATGAGTTATGGGCAAACAGACTGCAACATTTATAAACATGTCACTTTTACTATTATTGTCGAGCGAGTAAACAATCTTTTGCCAATTGAATTTGCTCGGTAGTGAAGCTTTGTACCAGGTTTCCATCGGATCGTTACTGGTACCTTTTTTGCCATACGTGATCTCTTATTTAACGAATAAAAATAGAGAGGCTGTCAAAGCACGGCTATGATACCATATAAGAAAATTATATAAGATGGTAAGAAAAATAAAGATATCTTTATTCTTTTGTGAGATAAGAAAAAACTTTCAACTTTTATGAAATTTTATTTTAGATAATAAAAACTAAAAAGTTAATAAATCCATAAATGACCGCCAAAATTAACATTATTGACAAATTAGTCAATGTCCATAGGGTTGTCGTTTGACCCGGTGCTTTCCTCCGAGTCTATTTTGCTTTCGAAGTCGCACTTTATTTCGGCAAAGAATTTATTATGGACACCATGAGACATCAGTAGAGTCCCCATTAGTTCTATCAATATTATCTCCATTTCCTATAAAATAAAAAAATAATCTATCAAGAATTACAAATAAACAAAGAAAGAAAAAAATATACAAAATCTCAAAGAAACAAAGAAAGAAAGTAAAAAAGTTACGAAATCTCAAAGAAACAAAGAAAGAAAAAGAAAAAAAGTATACGAAATCTCAAAGAAAAGAAATACGAATTCTTACTCGAGAAAGAACACCATCAATGTAATGCGAAAAATCCCCATAATACTCTAAAGTAGGCTCTCTCGAAAACTTTCCATCGTGTAATGTAATGTTAAGAGCCGTTTTATGAGAGGAGAACGAATAGATCAATTTGAACTTTTGTATTATCAAAAAATAAAAATAATATATATATATATATATATATATATCACATCCATTAACTAACTACAAATTAACTACTTTAACTAACCACAGTTAATACATATATTAAGTATATTAATTATACATAAAATATTCTAATTAATACTAATACGAACATATCGTCGTCGGGACTTTAGGTTTTAACTTTGCCTTTTTAAAGTTCTGTTGGGAGATTTTAAAAGAGGATGTTCTGAAGGCTGTGAACGAGTTTGTAGATAGAGGCAGTTGGTCCAGGGGGTCAAATGCATCTTTCATTTGTTTGGCTCCCAAGATTGACAACCCACAGCAGCTAAGCGACTTCAAACCTATCTCTCTCGTAATTTGTTTATACAAAACCTTTTGAAGAAGGTGATAAGTAAGTTGATTGATACTAGGCAATTTGCTTTCCTAGAAGGAAGGGGCTTACTGGATAGTGTCCTTGTGGCCAATGAGGCTTTAGGGGAAGTAAGTTGGGAGTTTTTATATTACATGCTTGGAAGGTTAGGCTTCTGTGAAAAATGGTCCAGATGGATTAAATCATGTTTGGAGTCTTCCTCTATGTCAGTGCTTGTAAATGGGAGTCCTACTCCGCAGTTTCACTCGAAGAGGGGTTTACGTCAAGGCGACCCTCTTGCGCCTTTTTTGTTTCTTATTGTGGCAGAAGGATTGACAGGTGGTGTAAGGAAAACTGTAGAGAAGAATATGGTGGAGAGTCTAGAGGTTGGGGTACAAAAGGTTTAGGTAAAAATATTTCAATATGCGGATGATACTCTGTTTCTTTGTGAAGCTAACTTTAAATTTGTTTGCAATTTGAAAGTCATTTTGCACTGTTTTGAATTAGCCTCTGGTTTGAAGGTCAATTTTTTGAAGAGTAGAATTGAAGGGGTAGGGGTTGACCACACTGTGATTCAGCAGTTTGTTGTAATCCTTAATTGAGAAGTGATGAAAAATCCTTTCAAATATTTGGGGTTGCTTGTGGGGGAGAGCCACAAGAGAGTCTTGTTTTGGGACAGTGTGCTAGAAAGTTAAGAGTAGGTTAGGAAGATGGAAAGGTAGATTTCTCATTAAGTCGGTTCTTTCTTTTATCCCGTTTTTCTATATATCTATGTATAAGTTGCCTTTTGTTGTGCTAAAGGAGATTGAAAAAATTCAAAGAAGGTTTTTGTGGGGTTGGGGTTCAGAAGGAAGGAAAATAGCGTAGGTTTCGTGGAAAAAGGCTTGCGAGCCTAGAGAAGTTGGCGGCCTTGGTATTTTGAACTTGAGGCTTTTCAATGTGGCTCTGTTGGGAAAGTGGATTTGGCGTCTGGAGACCGAGAATGGTGGTTTGTGGAAGGAAATTCTCGACTCTAAATACAGAGGTTGGAGAATCTTGCAAGAACAAAGGAGTAATGCTAAGGATTCCAACTAGTGGAGAGATTTGAAGGGGGTTTGGGGGTGATGACTTTTTACGGCAAGTGCACCGCGTTTGTCAGAAGTAATAATTGTCCCTAAGGACGGATATCGATCTCACAAGGAATAGTGAATTATCAAGTACAATAATTGCTAAATATAGAACAAAACAATTAAAAGTGTATTGAAAGTGGTTGTGTTGGCGATGATCAATAAGAAAACAGACAAAGAATTAGTTGTTTCAATTGGAAAAATAGGGATTAGGTTTCATCTCT
>Ga0123342_1000638_pt1 | contig 56374 bp, 29 predicted proteins | sample Turbeawhitnodule_FD_89960 | JGI IMG/M metagenome (GOLD analysis project Ga0123342, IMG submission 89960) | Root nodule microbial communities of legume samples collected from Mexico - Turtle bean Mexico white nodule | ecosystem: Host-associated > Plants > Roots > Nodule | place: Mexico: Nepantla...
AAAAAAAAAAAATATAAATTTAAGAGACTATTGAGTGAGTTGGATATTCTAATCGATTAGAGATAAAAACATTTTAAGTATTTATATAAATTTTTTATAAAATTGAATTAAACTTATAGTTATTTTTTAATATTTTTATATTAAAAAAGAAATCTTACAATTTTAGGTTGACTTAATGAAATAGTCTAAGATTCTTTGATTCTCTTAATCATTATTTATATGTTTTTTGTTAACTACTTTGGTGGGACTAATCCTAATTCAATTTTAATAAATTTATATTAAGCTTAACAAACCTAAGTTAGGAGAGTACACAATTCCTTAATCCAAGACAATACATAGTTCTCCTATCTCAAACTTTATGAAGGAAGTGGTTGCAAATAAGATTTTATAATAAAAAGAAAGCACAAATATATTATTTAAATTAATAATAATTAATGTAGTAACATGTTCTAAAAATAAAACTTATTGATTAAAAAAATTACTAAGCCCAAAATTGAAAGATAATGGCAAGCTAGTAAAAAGAAATAATTATGCTCTATGGTGCACGTCCTTTAATCCAAATGTTCCATTTTGTTGTAATCTCCTCAACACTAAATTTCCATCTTCCAACTATGTGGGTACATCTTTGAAATTACAGTCTCAGTTTGTCATTTATTTGTTGGTGACCTCTTTAATGTGAGTTATTTCGATTTCTTCCTTTATAATGTGCACATTAACTCAACTCTTCATTTGGGCAACCCTACACATTAATTTACTTTGTATGATACAAATTGGATGACTAGGATTGCTACGACCACAACACACTGATAGAATAGTGTTTTAATTTTGTTGGAGTGTTATTTTATGTCAACACAAAAAGAATCCAAAATGGCAACTAGTATACAACAGGTACGTGACAAAGGTAATAGGTGGATGGGAACAAATATATTAAGCAAAAAGTTTGAAGTCCCGATTGAGAAGGTATAATGTGTTGATATATAATATATACATAACCAGGATGATTTGTCAAAAGCCGCCTTAAAGCAAGGAAGAAGAAACTCCATGTGGAGATTTTGAATGAATCAAAACTAGATACATGCTACTCTAACAAATTTTGAAATAAATAGACCCTGATAAAATTATAACACAAATAGAACCCCTCCGGAACTTCAATTTACACAATTTAACTCTGTAACATGACCAACTATACTACTACCCATGATTGAACCTAAGAAGATGTGAATGCAGACTTGGAGCAGTTTCTTGGTTGGTTGATAACATCCAATGAACTGAAAATGTTCAACCAAGAAAGCACTTATCATTTACAGGCCAACCCACTTCACCCATCTGAAAATCCGACCAACTCTCAAGGGTAACTCATAGTCATTAGCAACAGCAGGCTCCCTTCTAGCAACTTCAGTTTCGGACCAGACGTATACTCCACGTTCTTGCTTACTGCCAGGCACGGTATTATCCAAGATGACAGCAACAAGAAAAGCTACTACCATGTGTAGAGAAAAGGTTGTGTTCAGGAAATAGTTTAACTGCAAAAGAAAATAGTGTTAGAAAAAGCTGACATGTAAAAGAACAGCAATTAAATTTGCCTTAAAAGAGGTAGTACGGTAATTTTTAACCAGCATTCAAGCGCTAAAGTTTAAAAAGAAACGAGATGGAAACCACATTATGATGACTTTCCAATACTAGTGTATTTATTATGAGTTGTTAGTTCACTGCATGAATTTATGCCATATAGTATTATAGTAGTTAATGACAATCACTGCTACATTTACAAGTTGGCAACCATGAGGACTCAGTTAAAAAAGATGCTGCACACGAGCAGAAATGTTATCAAACTGGCTAGTGAGACAAACAGATCTTAAAAATTACTTGTGCGGGCAAACTACTTATATGTCACCATTGAATATGAAAGTGGTTTCTATTCATTCACCCGGACAGACGAATTTGCTTCAATTTCAGTCATGTCTTTATACCAACAAATTTTGACCACAGAAAATAACGGAACGAAAAACAAGTATATTATTCACAATAGTAAAAGGATATGACACGAGGGCATACCCCTCCATATTGGGTGCGGAAAGGCCCATGAGAAGCCACAATGTAGGGTTGAAAGTAACTGGGCACTGACGAGTTGGAATTTGGGGAGATGCCGTATTGTTGAAAGTAGGCAGGTATGGACAGAGAGAAAAACAACGATAACCCAATTATGATGATGTTCCGAGAGCTTCCAGCCTCACTATAGCGTAGATTTGACAAGCCCAATGCTGTAAGCATTGCCCACATAAAGCATAGGAGACCAGCAACCATGACTTCAGGAATTGAAGCAATAAACCCTCCCACCTTACCTGTTCAATGCAAGTAAAATTAGACATGTTATATTCGCAATGAAAATTTCTATAGTTGTGTACAAATTGAAATAGATAGAAGAAAGCTTCTATATAATTAACATTCCCTACCCAAATATCCTCCTAAAACCTTATAAGTAAGCCACTCTGACAATAATTAAAACCAAGGATTCACTAGCACGCCACAAACGAAATTGATGAAAACTATTTGCTCTACTACCTGTTATTCTCCAGAAAGGCTCCGTGCTAGAGATGATGTTACAAGCATCTCATACATTTTGCTAACTGTTCTAAACTTCTAATAAGGAAAAACCAAGATATATTACAAATGACATTTCATCTAAAAATTCACGTAGTAAATCTACTTCTATCAGTGGCTATTCATCACAAGTAGACTGATAAATTAAGATGCAAGAAAAGAAAGACACTAGTGACTATACACTTACCCACAAGAGACAACACAATCAGGAAGCATGCCCCCAATTGAATAGCTCTGCGGCTTCCCATTTTAGTGACAGCAATGGTATGAACATTTTCAGTTAAGGTGGTAGCCCCTGTACCAGTTCCCCACAGACCAGCCAAGACACTAGAAAGACCTTCCAAGCCAATTCCTCGACTAAGAACTCCAGGAGTTGGAGGTCGAGATGCTACCAATAATGAAGATGCATGATATGAACCAACCTACAAAATTTAAAACAACAGGAGGTGATTATATAATCCTGCATATAGAAAAAAAAGAATCATGAATCCACTTTTGATATATTACATTGTTAATCTCTCAGATAAATGCTATTTTTACATACTTATCCTGACAACATCTTCAAAATAAATAAAATCCCATAATGGCATTTGCAGTGTTGAAATTTTAGTTTAGTGATTACGCAATCAGTGACATCAATGCTTTGATTTCCTAAACTAAGGTATAACCCATACTGCATTACCCTTAGAGATGGTATCTACTTAATGTAAACATTTGTTAGGGAAAAAATTACAAATGTCAGTAGGTGAAATCGGCAAAACAAGATGGCAACCATTGATTTTAACTTCAGAGATCATATAAACTATAAGACAACCTCTAGTCTCTTAAGTACCTTTCGATGTCAAGGGTTATAATCAAAATCAAACGACAATACTAATGAAGTGAATATCATATTCAGGTTTCTTACTTCAGCATAGTCAAGCAGTCATATATTAAACACATAGCTCTGTTAGGCACACATTTCTATTTCATTTAGAGCTTGCATCAAGCAAAAACCAGAACAGCTTTCCACATATAATATTTGCTAGCACATTAAGAAGACAAGAGTATCAACATATTCAGAGTCTAGATAAATAAAATAATAAATATAATCCAGGACACAAAAGGAAAAATAATAAACAGAAGCTAACCGAATCCACAGATGAGATCAAGGAAACCACGCACATCACAAGAGCCATTTTCCAATGGAAGACAGGAGTACCCCATTGTAATGGATAAGGAAATCTAAACCATGGGGATGCTTCCAACGCATAAGAAGTATCAACTCGACATTGCTTCATTTTTGAGACATGCTTTCTGCAGTGCTCAGAAATCATATTTGAGGCGGGTATATTTATGTCACACCCATTGTAGTTGTATACTCCAGCTTCAGTCAGCAAGAAAGCAACTGCCCATGTAATTGCGAGACCCAAAGGAACCTGGCAGTTAGGTGAAGCAAAAAAAAAAACAAACTTAAAAAGAAATCGATTATGTTCACTACTAACTCAGAAGGATATTGTACGTTAAACTTACTGCATATATGAGAAATATGCGGTGTCCAAAAACAGATATTTTACGAAGATACTGCAGAAAACAAGAAAAGGGATACATTAAGAATGTTAGCACATTGCAGTGATCCATCAATAAACAGTAGGAACGTGAATTACACACTTACAAGAGAAAAAACAATAACCACTAATATCTGCACTGCACCAATCTCCAGACACGTACCAACTAGCGGAAAACCATAACTGTAAAATGAAAGTCCAACTGCAGCAATAGTTGGGGATACAACCACGGGATTGATTAACCTGAAAATTCAGATATGACCCTTAGTACTTTCATTTCAGACAACTCTAACACTATAATCATTTAATCACGAGGAAAGGTAAATGGCATAAGTCTGTGGTACTACTGACATGTTAATATCATCAAACTGCAATCCACAAGAGAAAATACCCAGTAAAGTTAAAAAATATGATCTCTCATCTCTTCCTCTGGCATGCTACCATTAGACACACTCATTACAGCAGACTAATGCAAGAGCTGAAACTTACAAAAAATAGGAGGCAAATACAGCTGAATTCATTACAAAAACCTATTGGCAATGAGATTCCTTCAAATGCAGGCTGAATTGACTGAGGGGAATGGAGGATTGATAACTCTGTTAGGAAGAAACTTTTAAGAGTGCATGTGGAGTGGACTCAAAACCTCCCATAAATAGAGGGTTATTTACATGCAATTATTTTGCAAAAAATTTCAATAAAACCCATTGATGAATTAATTAATGAATAACTACACCATCAAAGAAAAGAACAAGAAATTGTTGGCCACAACACATAATAGAAAGATTGGAAGCCTTAGAACTTGCTATGCGCTCTCTAAAAATAAATCAAGAGGAATTATACACATAACAGCAAGGATGGAAGCATGAGAAATGGCGTGGAAAAATTATACTTCAACACACTGTTAAATCATTTAAAACAGCACATTTTCATGTAAGAATATTCTCAATTCGATAGAATTAAACTTCTAGATGCAAAAGTAAAGCTATACATGTATTAAACCAACCAATTATTGTGGGTATTAATTATTATGGATCAACTTCAATAAATAGTGAAAGAGAAACATACAGTCCTCTTAAATGGTCATGCAAAGAACACCAACATATACAATATTTAAACTTTAAAGCACAAACATTTATGAGAAACTAAATTTCCTTATTGTTTCTATTCTCATTATTCTTTCCTTCATTGTCTCTCACGGTTATTCTACCAGTATTTCTCAAACTTCAGCAGTTGGAACTACATTTTAAATAGCCTCAATTTACATGAATAAATGCCGTGAGATAAAACAATAAATTACGTACTAAAAAAGAAGACAAATATTCGGGCAAAAAAAATTCCACAATCATACCTTACTAACAGCGACATAAGTCCTGTATATCCAAGGAATGCTTGAAAAGCCGATCCAATGATTATAGCCCCCTGCAGCTCCTTCATTATATGTTTGAATTTCTGAAAATTGACACAAAATAATCCCTCAGCGGTCTTAGTTTCAGTAACTCAACCAAAAGGCTCACAATATACACAAACAAAAGCTCATGACATCTTACAAACAACCAACAACAGAAACATAATCCGAAACAATAGAAAAGTGAAGAAAAAATAATACATTTTCATTTAATCCTTGAAACTCGGAGGAGTTGATGATCGCTAAGGCTGGAGCCAGATATACAAAAGAAGACCCCTGTATCAAGGGCAACCTCGACCCAAAATTTGAATGCAACAGTGTAGTCATTCCTGACACAAAGAGCACAGTCGACACCACAGCAGAAGTATCCTCCTACACCAACAAACACATCAGAAAATACTACCCCGTAAGAAATAAATTCACCAAAACATACATATAAAAAGGTAATTCAGTTAATTAGTTTTGCTAGGATAAACTTATAGAAGAAGAAAGCAAGAATGCAAATTTAGTTCTCCCATAATTAAAATAAACTCGTAAGCTTAGCTTTTACAGAAGTTCTAACATCAAACTTCTCCACAAGCAAAGACACATAAGTTAATCTAAACTCGTGGAAGAAACTTAATTCATTTTACATTTTTGTTTTCTTAAGTTTATGATTTACCCAAACAGAAACTTAGTTAAAAACTTGAAATCACTCACGCGAGAGCCTCCCATTGCCGGAACCATAACAAGCGGAACGAGAATCAACGAACCCAATATCGAAACGTAATGCTGAATGCCGGACACACCAATGGGAACTAAACAAAGCATCCATGAAAAAAAAAACCATTAGCGCATAAATTAAACTTTATAGTATCAATTTTTCAAAATAAAAGTAAGTACAATACAACTAACAGCACAACCATGTATAATATTTTTTTTTTCTTTTTCTTATTCCTATACTCACCTAAACCAGGTGAATCTCTGAGCTCATACTTCATATGCGAATGCCTCGACACGAAACCATCGTCGTCCACAATGTCCTCATGACTCGGCGCCCGCCGCCCCGGCGGAGGAGGTGGCGGCGGCGGCGGCGCCTGGCCATTGGTGCTGGAAACGGAACTCTTGGGGACTCCTTCGGAGTCTCTGCGCTTCTTCTCGACCTGATCCTTGGGAGGAGGAAGCGGCGGGACCTTGTCGCGGTGAGCCACGCCGTTGGCCGTCGTTGTTGCCCGGGCCCGACCTGCTTCGAGATCCACGTTAGTGTCGGGCTCCTTGGGCTTGGGCTGGAGGCTTATCTGACCCGAGTCGCTGGCATTGGCCTCGCCTGAGAACTTGGGCTTGAAGCCCGTTTTCTTGGCCCAGGTAGAAGGCGGCATTGCCTTAGCGTCCGGCAAGGCTGCCGGCGGCCACGGCCCCGCACGGTGTGGCGGTTTGGGATCGGAATCGGCCATCGCTAGCAGCACATAATGGCTTGAGTCGGAAGTTGAAGTGTAGATCTGAAGAGTAGAGTGGCGAAGCGAAGGTTTAGGGTTTTTGTAGTGTTCTCCGGAGGATGAGAGAGAGGAAACTCCGGCACAAAAGAGAGAGAAAGTGAGAAGAAAAAACGTGCAGTGAGTGAAGTGAGAAGAGAAGAAGCTAAGACTGAACTAAAAGCGCGTTGTTAGAATCATTTTTTATTATTTACTTTCGCAGTTTTGTTTTGTTTCTGATTTTGTCTTCCTTCTTTCCCTCCTTCTCTTCTTCTCTCCCGAAATAACCGGTGCTGCTTACGTCACTGGCGTTTGGATTGCGCTTTCAAATTCAATGCCAACAAAACAAAACACCAAGATTTTCTTTCTAACACAATGGAAAATTCCTTTGGATTTTTTTCTTGGTAGATATTTATGAATATAAATGCTACTTTTATTTTAAACATTCTATTTATTATTCTTTAATCAATGTTTTAGATAAGTAACATTGTGTTTATGAGATTTTGTAATATTTGGTCCAATTTTACAAGATAATTATAAAAAGGGTAAAATTTTAAAACATGAAAAATGGTTAATCGTGTTAGAATTTCGGTTGAAATTTGATTACACGACTTATCCATTTTAATAATTTTTAAAAATTTTATTTATTTTAATAATTAATAATTAAAATTACATTAAAATTTATTTATTTATGATAGATTTTTTTTTCAATATTTTTATTACGATCTATTCAGTTACAAGTTAATTATATTGAAGTCTTGTCATTTTGATGTGACTTACATATTAATAATTTTTAAAATTTTTTATCTATTTAGTATTCCTTCTTTCGTCTTTCCATAAATATTTCCATTTTAACATATGTTCAACAATTGAATTGCGAACTAATTTAGCTAAAATTATATAAATTTAACTTTGTTAAGCACTTTTTTTTTCATATTTTTTTCCGTATGTAACAGTTTGCACAATGATTTTTTTTTAAAATGTAACTTGTTCTATAATTAGAAATGCTTGTGAAGCAAAAAAAAGGCATGATTTGATTTAATTTGTTTATACCATCTTTAAATTCTCCATTGAGAGAATATGCCATGATGAAAAGTAAGCTTGGACTGCTTTATGGGTTCAGAAACTTCACAAAATTATTCCAAAGTGAGACTGGTTTTGTGTTGGATAAAGCCAATACAAGACAAAAAGTTTGTTTTAGAGCTTTCAACACATAAACGTGAAGAAAAAGGTTTGAAATCATCTTTCTATTACAAGTGTGTAATTAATGTAATGTGACATTTTTTTGGCTTAATTTTCATGTGGGTCCAAATCATGGGCAAGTTGGTTGAAGGGATGACTTGAAGGTTCAAACAAAATGCCAGCTATATGCATTTAACAGCAAATTCAGGGATGAAAAATTGAATTCAGTGATGAGTTAGTGAGGAAGAATGTGATTAAATTCATATCTTCATTGGAATTGGAATTACCCAATGATAGTAACCGATCCACATGAAATTTCAGAACATGGGGAAATGAACAAATTGTTTTGTAAGTTACCAATTTTTGTGGGCATGATGATGGTAAGTAACGTAAGAAGGTAGAGGAAAAGAGATTCCCAAATTGCGTAAGCCATGGCACATTCATTGAAAAGGTGTGAGGTTTGTTTGTGAGATCATTGGGGATCTAACTTCATCATCATCTCTAAAAAATGTTTGTTCCAAAGCATATCAGTCATCACAACTAGGAATTTGTCTCCTTCCAAGGAGAAACCAGCTCTATTTAGAGTATACCTTAAGTTACAAAGATAATATTGAAAGAGTATATAAACTGTCATTGACCTCGGTTTGTGAGATTATATTAAATATACCGTAACAAATTTTTTAATCGAAATATAAGAGGAGTGGATTCCCCTAGTTGAGGGGCTTGATACACATTTTAGTCAGAGAGATAGTATCACTAGGATCAATCATTTCAGTCGAGGTCTTGTTTGTTTCGGAGGTTGGTGTTTCGTCACAATTTTGTCTTTAAAAACGCCTCATCAGATTGGAGGAGGAAAGATATATAATTCTAACCTCAACTTGCAAGTAATGTGAGACTATATTGACACATTTTTATTTTATTTACAATATTTATGAAAGGATCTTAAAATGTTTTTAATGTAAAGATTTATTTTGAGATCTTATACCACCTTTTTGGTAAGGTTCATTGTGCAACATAAAATATAAGATTTTATTTAGTTTTTGCTCTAATGGTATTTTTTTCAAAATGAGATTTTAAGTGCAACACAAAATATAACATTTAATGTTTTTAATGTAAAGTTTAATTTTTTTATTATTATTGTAAGAATGTAAAATCATTTTTTTTTATATATATTAAGAGTTTTTCTCTAATAACGTTTATTCCATGTTATAGATATTGAATGTTCCTTCCGTAAAACATCTTGTATTTAAAATCTTAGATGAAGATGTTGATAATCTTATAATACTCAACACTTATAGTTATTTATTGATAATCTTATTATAAGCACTGCAGAAATGGCTTAGGGTTCACTCCATATATTCTTATATTTATTTTAATTTTTTTATTGTTGATAAAAATTAAATGTGTAAATTTTGAAAACATTCATTGCAAATTACGTTTTGAACATAAAGTTGACACGTGTGCGAAGTTCAATATTGCACGTGTAATTATTAGACAACAAAAAGGTTCATTAACACTAGAAAAGAACAAATAAACCGTTTGAGAATTTAAAGTGAAAATTAAAAATAAAAAGATTGCTAGATAAATTTTTTCAAAAAAAAATATTAGATGAAAAAATAAAAGTGACAATGGTGTTATTTTTTTTTTATATAGCTTTGATAAATAGTACTTGAATTTTCTTTAGTTTTTCTTATTTTTGCAGATTTTACAAAGCTACTGTTCTATTGTCACATAAATAGTTTTGCCACCTTTTGTGTTTATAGCTTTGCGTCCAATGGTGTTTGGGAGTATTTTTTTTTAAGTCGTAGATAACTAATACAATTTAAGTATAAACTAATAAAACTGAAGTCATACATAATTTTAATATAATTAAAGTTTTCATTTAATATAATTAAAGTTTAATAATACAATTTTGGTTATATTAAATTGATATTGAAGTTGTGACAATATAATCCATTTTTATAAATATAAATCACAAATATAATCAAAATTGTGCAACTTTTATTACACTTCTATATAAATTAATTTCAATTAAAGTTGTAGGACGTGACACGAGGGATAATCATATTTTAGATATAAATAATGTATTTATGATATGATTTTTACTTTTATTTTTTAAAATTATAAAGTCTTGCCACGAGATACTATTTAATCAAAGACGTAATAATATTTCTTTTCAGATTTATAATAAACAATACAAATTACATCATACTTATAAAAAAAACATATAATTATATTGTTTCGTTGTATCTTTTTATTGAAATTGTGAAATTAATCTATTTCATTAAAAAGAATATGAAATATAAATCACTATTCAATGAAATTGGACACGTGAGTATAATTTTTGCTACTTCGTCCTTTTTATTGTTACATGGTCTATTTATCAGTAGATGTAAATTTTTTAAGAACTTTTTTTACTTAAATATAGGCAATGAAACAACTATTCACAATAATTGAAAATTTGAACTTAAAAAAAAATAAAAAAAATTGTATTTGACTTTCATTATTAATCATTAACAAAATCAATAAAACACATTCCTTTGAAAATTTAAATTAATCACAACTAAATATAACTTTATCTTAAAAATGAGTTAAAACCCTTAGTCATATATAAAAGAAATTAGGTGGAAACAAATTGATCCTTAGAAATCAGAATTTTATCCTCATTAAGCCAATTAGAGCAATTCTACCAATAACATTCTTCATGTACCTAAGTCAACTCCATGATTTATGTTAAAAGCTTAACAGATACTCCAAACTTATTTGTGTTTAATCAATCCCCTTTAACTTAATAATGAGATAGTTAAACCAGTTCTGCTCACACACATATATACACATTTTGATATGCACACATCAGAACAAAAGTCCTTTAACAAAACCTCAAAACACAGCAGAAACAAAATTACTTGAAAGTGCAACAACAGAGAAAGCATAAAGTCAGCAGGCATAGCAAACTCAAAACACAGTAGAAACAAAATTACTTGAAATTGCAACAACAGTGAAAGCATAAAGTCTGTAGGCATAGCGAAAATATAGTTCAATCAACCATACACAGAAAATCACCCTACTTTAAGATGAATGGGATTGTTAAGTTAGCAATTTGACTGTTATGCTCATTGCTTTGAGAAATTTCCTTTAAACTAGTCCAAGATTTTCTTCGTCTTTTGCTGGATGTACCTGCAGATTTTGCTACTTCTTTTGAAGACATGTTGGTAGTTTTAATAGCATTCTTGGACAAGGAACTATCCTGCTTTCTCTTCCTTCCTTCAATCAAAGATATTGTATTTGTACTTGAAGGGGTAGCAAGACTGTCCACAAGAGTGACATCCTTGGCTAGAACTCGTGAAGGAAACACATTTATCTCATTGATTTCATCATTACTTACTATGTCTTTCTCTAATTCAGAGGACTCACTTGTGATGTATTTTGATGGAGTTGTCTCTAACCATGATTTATCTTTTGATGGATAGATTCCTTTTATGTGTCCCTTGGGAGTCCCTCTCTTCAGATTGTGATGCAAACAAAAATGACACTTGTACACTACGTTGTTTTGAGAGATGTTACCAGACTTCTTGTGCCTATGCCTGACCTTCGACTTATTCTTCTTAATTCGCACACTCGAATTAAACCCAGGTTGAAGAACAGTTTCGCATCTGCAAAGCAGTCAAACAATGATGATCTGGGTTGATAAACATATGTTCACACACAAATCTTATGAAATTTCCGAGCATAAACTGTTTAAATTTAAAGACATCTCAGAACATGAATCTGATTAGATATTCAAAACTTCAACATTTTTAGCTGTTGATGTTTTTTAATTTTATCAAATTAAATTATTATTGACGAAAGATGATTAAATTCTTCAACAATAAACCATACAGATAAGGTAAGTAAGCAGCAGAACACTTTATAAGCTATTGAAACTTCTGAAGAACAAAACAGCCTAGAGAAGAAGCACAAGAAAACACTTCTGCAAACCATTGCATAGTTTTCACAGATTGGATAGTTAATAGGAACGTTGAAACATATTATTTACGGAACAGAGTTACTATCCACCAATTATAATTGGTGACATAAAATATAACAGTGGCTACTTTGCTAATTTTGATCAGATAATAAATAATAAATTGATCACGTTGTTCAGCATTACTATTCAAAGTGTGGCAGCAAGATTACTGTTCCTCACTAGTGTTAAAGCGATTATATTGCTTATTAAAGGGAAGAGTAATATTGACAACCTAACCGTGAATTGTTTTGGATTACATCTGACAAAAGTAGAAGGAGAAATAATTTTTTGAAAGATTGGAAACCAGTGACTTTGAATATGCACTTGTGTAACATTCTTCTAAAGGAAAAACTTCTGAACCGAAACTAAATGAAAGCATAGAAGGACAAAGAAAAAAAAAAAAGGTAAGCAAAATTGAAATGGTGACTGAGCAAACCAGACCTTTGGCAAGTTATTAGAGAAGAATCAGGTGGTAGCCCGTTGGCCTCTCCAAAGGTGGCCAATTGGTGTCCATAGAAGGCACCCAAAGAGGGTATGAGAGGGTCATTGGTGGTGGACCATACTGCTAGGTTCTTTAAGTGATCAAATCTCAATTTGGACTTGGTGTTAGTGGTTGCCTTGGTTTGTATTTTTCCAGTGGCTTCTTCCCTCAATGATACTGGAGCATGATACACAGACTCCAAATTTTTTGCCCCTCCTTTCTTCCCCATGGTTAGGAGGAATTTCTTCAAACACCTGCTATGCACACACAAACTAACACAAAATTTCTTCAAACACCTGAAACTAGATAGTGTCTTGTGTAGATTGGTACTTCAGTGAATGATGGCTTTTGGGTCTATGATAAGTACATCCAAAGGATAAAACTTTCACGTTTAAGTAGGAAGTGGTTTCCTAATGAGTCATGCATAAAAGTTAGATTAGAATCATGTTTGGTATACCTTAAATACTCACAATATATATAAGAATATTCACATGGTTAATAAGATAACATTGAGCTAGTAAAAGGTTGCATATTTAAATTAAGAGTTGATTAAATAATATATTTAAGACAATACTCTTATTTGGACTATGATACTGAATCTTATCTAAATTTTAGGATTGCAAAAATATTTGGAAATCAAACTTAGTTGAATTACATAAAAAAATCAAAACTATTTCATAAAGTTGCACTCGATTGTTATATTAATTTAATTTTTAGAAAAATAATTATTCTAAAAAAAGTTATTTGGACTAAACTAGATTGTAATATAACTAATAAGATTATAAAATATACTTCAAAATATTTATTGATAAAAGTTTTAAAAATTCATATAATTCAACCAATTTAAATTACTCAAATCACAATATAATTATACAATTTCAGTCCTCTCAAACTACTTGTAAAATTTAATTTTATAATAATTCATTTCAATTCATGTATTTTGTTCCCTACTAATAATAATCTTTATTATCTCTGAAAAAATATGCTTATCTATACACTGAAATAGTATGTTATATTTTATTGTACAGAAAATTAATACTTTGGTGATCTTAGGTATCAAAAATATTGGTCAAGGAAAACCAACACACTCTTAAAAATGAATTTGAAAACAACTCTTCCCAATTAGAAATTCTTTATTATAAATTATGTTGAGATACCTGAAAAAAATATTAATTTTTTCCTTTATTTCTCAACCAATGTCTTAAGGTTACTCATTAACATCTTTACAAAAATTAAATTAAATTGCACACACATTCTTTGTTAATTACTTTTGTTCTTTCTCTTTTCCGTTTCCTCTCAATCAGAAAAATAGTTAGAAAATAATTACAAATTGAGTTTTTTTCTGAAAATATTATAAGCAAAATATAATACTTTTTTTTAAAAATAAGAAAAACTAGACGTAGTGTCCTGTGCGCAATAGATAATAAATTATTATTTTTTAACTTAAATATCATAAAATGTTAAAAATTTAAAACCAGTATATTTTTATATTAATAGTGCCTATAAATATTTAAATGTAAAATAATTATCAGAGAAAATATATAATTTTAATATATGAAAGTTAACATAATCGACCTCAAATTACTGAAAAACTAACAATGGAGCATATATATTTTGGGTCTTGGGCCTTGTTATGTGTATTGGGTTAAAAAGGCCTTTAATAGAAACGGGTTTTCTGTTGGGTCATGAAGTCAGATTTGTCAAATTGATTCGGGTTACATATTCTAACGGGTTAACCCGCAACAGTCCATTAGAAATAATGAAAACACGTTGAAAGGGTTTTAGAATTAGGGCTTTTTTAGTTCTTCCCTTCTGAACCCACCACCACAGCCACCGCGAGGCGTGGTCAGAATCGGAGTTCAACCATAGCAGCAATCATGTAAGTGCAAAGCCATAGCTTCAACTTTATATTTCAATTCCAATCGCGTCGATATCTTTGTTAGGGTAAATATTCAGAACGATGTTGTGTAGATTTCCTTTGATGGTATAATCACTGTATGTTTTAACATTTTCGAATGTTATAATTGAGATTACGACGATGATGATTAGGATAATTAGGTTATGCGTATTCTGTAGTAACGTAGACACTTTTTCTGTGTTATTGGGTAACATAAAGAACAATACTTTGCTACTGCTGCCCTCAATTTTCTGTGTTTTTTTACGGGTTGTTCTAAACAATAGTGTTTTTGGCAGTTCACGGGATTGGTTTTATTGGATGATGTTGGTTTACCGATTAATAGTTTCTACTGCACATGTAGTGATTTAAGAGTGATTCTGTTGCATTTTTTTATATTTTATTGGCTCCTTGGGGTATTTAACTGATGAACTTCCTGCCAGTGATACTTTGATGATATTAGTTGGGGCTAACAATATATATCTCAACATGTCATCTGAGTGGATTGTGCTATTTTATATATATCTTATTGTTTTCTGTTCTGATCGTTTATTTTTTCTTGTGAAGTGCTGCTCTTTTCTGAGGCACGATGAGATTGGAAAAATGCTGGTTTTGCTCTTCAACCGTATACCCTGGACATGGAATCCAGTTTGTTCGCAATGATGCGAAGGTAAAATGAAGTCCACTCTTTCGCTTAGTTCTAACTGTTTTTGAGGATTCTACACTTCATCTATTCATCCTCTTGTTACTGATTGTTCTTGTTAGATCAGATGAAATTAACTGTTATTGTTTTGCAGATTTTTCGGTTTTGTAGGTCTAAATGCCACAAAAACTTCAAAATGAAGAGAAATCCCCGTAAGGTAAAATGGACCAAGGCATATCGTCGAGTGCATGGGAAGGATATGACACAGGTAATTATTTGGATACTAGGTACGCTCTTAATTTAATTGCCATGTTCTGGGAAAACTTAACAGCTATTATTTTTTGTTTTAGGACTCGACCTTTGAGTTTGAGAGGAAGCGAAACAGGCCTGAAAGATATGACAGGAATCTTGCGGACAATGTCCTGAAGGCTATTCCAAAGATTGAGAAGATCAGAGTCACCAGGGAGGAAAGACACCATAAGAATAGGTTCTCTTTGATTCCTTATTTATTTATATTGGAAAACTTTACGAAGTATTTTTTTTTGGCCTTTTGCTGATATTGTATAAAAACTCAAACAGGATGAAGGGCAAAAAGGAAAAGCTGCTGAAGGAGGCAGTGAAAGAGTTGGAGCAGAGCATCAGTTTGGTCAAAGCTCCTTCAGTGCTTCAACAGGACCCATCTCTCACTTTACCAAAGATCAAGGTCAAGGTTTCTCAACAGCAATCAGAGGAGAATCGTGCCATGGAAGAGTAGTTCTATCAATGTTGCATTTAGTTTTTACTATTTTAATATCTGTTGCTAGATTAGTTCCCCACAAGGCCCTGATTACCAGTTCCATTGTGATCATTAATGTGATTTTGATACAAGATTTTTGGGTAAAGAAGTTATGATGTGTTTGTTGTGTCTTGAACAACGGTTTTGTTAGATAATATTTTTGAAAAATCATCTGAAGTTGGAAAATCAAGCATTTTTTCTCTCCCATTTTAATCTTTCTTTTATTGTTGATATAAAACTAGTTATTTGTGGAACAATCTATATTAACTGAAAAATGAAAAAGTTAGAAAATTTTATGGATAAGACTGTAAAGTGATGATATATTGTGTTTACTAGGATCCTCTATTTTTCAGTCAGGAGAATTTTGATACTTGGTAAATACGGTTAGAAATATTGTAGTTTTTTTATTCTAAAAAAGTATAAACATTTCTTGCATTGATTCGTGGCATTATTTCTGTTATCGCATGGATTTGTAAAACTAAGCTTTTCATCTATTTTATACAAGTTTTTAAACTTCATAATGTACTGTCATTTTATTTTCAAAGTGTTATAATTGTTTCCTAATTTATTTATTTCGATTTTTTTTATTGTGATCATTATATTAAAAATATCTTTAATACTTTCTTAAATTTAAAGATTAATGTAACAATAGACTTTTTAACCCGTCTGCTAAATAATACAGAAGGGTATTTCTATCTCCACCCCATCATTCTTCTTCCTGCACCCATTAGAAACAAGAAAGGCAAAAAATAACCCTGGGAGGTTTAACCCTAGCCCAGCGTAGCACTCCCCTCCCTCTTCTCTGCGTTTTGTGTTGACATGATTCCTTGTGATTAAAGAGTTTTTCCTTCTGCATCTCCTCATTTCTAATTACAAGCAAAATTAATTACTTTTACACTAATTAAGGTTTCTTCACATATACTAAATAATATAATAAATGTTTTTTTTTATTAATATAATAATGTTTTACATTCTTCAATGCATATTTGAGATGTTGAAGCATTGTATCCATTCTCAAAGTTTTTTAAAATCATATTAGACATCATTCATTCTCAGTTCTTTACTATACAAAAGATTAAGATGAAACTAAATGAGATTAAGAGAATTGAAAATTGGTGTACTAAACATACCCTCATTTTTTTTTTCTGAAATTTGAATAAAGATGAAGTAATACCTAATCCTAGTCCTTTATTTTAGTTGAGTTTATATCCTTAAATATTTCTTTCATTCACTAACAGGGACCCCATTATGCTGAACAAAATAACCAATTTTCAAGTTATTTCAGGATATCTGTCATGTAAATAAATATGATTACACAACACAACCAAACACACAATCTAAATAAGAACTGCATTATATTTTTTTGTAGCTGCACATGTTGACTTTTGGGTTTATAGCTAAAATTGCATAGGAAATGAAAGACAAATCCATGGTGGTTCTTTAATTTTATTAGAGTTTTACTAAGTTGAACTATGCACTACTCTGCTGTTACAATCATTGTTCTCATGTTTTAATTTTTCTTTTGTTGGGTTGATCTGCTCTTGCACATTGTTTTATAATTTAATACTCTGTTGGGTGCTCTGTTAAGAGAACACACTTGAATTCAATGGTGCAAGTTTCCATTTAATCTGTCTAATCATACAAAACTTGCTGTTTGATGTTGATTTTTAAGTGTTGCTTGTCGACATTATGACGCAGTACAAACAATTTCTTTATTAATTAAGGAAAATTTAGGGGGTTGAAGGATCCATTGGAATTTCTAAGTGTCATTTTCATGAATTAAATTAAATGTAGGTTCTCGTTAAGGAGAAAAATGACTCTTCACCAAACTTGAAAGAAACAACAAAATCCTAACAAAGTACTCCACAACACATACAGTTGTTTCTAAATTGCCTTCCAAAACAAGGCATTTATTATTTTGATTGTGCCTTTGCATTTTTTACTCCTCTTTGGAAGAGATTTAGCTTGCAAGACTAATCTTGCTCTTGCACATGCAATATATTAATGAACCACTCAGGACCCACCATAATTTACAGATCTTGGCTATGAAGTTATAACTTCAAGGGAAAAAAAAAATGAAAATTTGGTCCAGAATTTAGGTCCCTTTTTCTATCATATTTCTTCCAATCTTCACTTTCTTTCATTTATATGAGGTTTTTTTTTATCATCAATTCTATTTGTTATTTTTTGAAATGGATAATTTTTTTGGATTAAATATGTTTTTTTTTTTCTGTATTATATGAGGTGGTCCGATAAGCGTGTGGCCTGATAAGGCCAACAAACACTCGCTAGGATAGATTCGAAATGGTTCTCATACCATGTTAAAAAGTGGGTTTTAAGCCTAACTCAACCTCATAAAACCAGCTCTTGAGGTAAGATTTGCATCCACTTATATACAATGAAATGTCCTAATCTCTAGTCGATGTGGGATCTCCAACATTTTGAAAAAACTAACAATCTTTGAAAACAAAAATAATAATCATTTTAAATATTTTTCCTGGTAGAGAGATGAGAGTTAGAGAACTATTGGCTTCATCTTCCTTCCTTCCTTCTATTGGTCAATCAACTCACACTTTAACTTGCTCCTTTGTATCGGTCAGTCAACTCACACTTCAGCTTGTTCCTGGAGTCAACTCATTCTAATCATTATGATTTAAAGTTTAAATCAAGCACAAAAACCAATTCCATATTATAATATTAAAAAAAATATTTAATTTTTTTATTCCAAAATTAGATAAATCGTATATGAGAAGTATCTAACAATTACAATTTGACTTTAACATTTTACATGATAAATACGATTTGTACAATGCCAGAATAGTTTTTTTTTTGTCAATTACATAAAATATTAATGGAAGCAACCTCTAAATGAATTCCAATATCTTAATATTGCAGCAAAAATTGGCAACTGAAAAACATAGTTATTTACTTAACTCGGTCATGATCACCAAAGTGCAAGTAGCTTAAAACACTTGATGATACAAATTGTCTAATAAACAAAAGCAATAGATGTCATGTCACCAAGAGAAGAAAAAAAAATGTTTGGTTAATTAATTCACTTTTATTGGTTAATTCTTTCTCTTATTTATTTATTTTTCAATTTTTGTTCCAGCATCATAGATCATAGTTAGTTCCGAAGCCATGTTTAGTATTATGCTTCTGACAAACGTATTTCTCAAGCTAGTCATGTTCATCGTTTTGAAGAAAAGAGTTTGAATTGTTGCCAAAAGTGGAAAAGTTGCATCTCTTATGAAAATTTGTATATCATGCAAAAAACTTAGATTTATTTAATATTGTTTTGAAATTGAAGATCTTTTGCAGTGAAGTGTTTTATTTGGTCCTTGAAGCTGCAGCTGAAACCTCCACTGTGGCCCTCAGTGACAGCCATTGGCATTGAATATGAAGTGTTCTCATAAATTTGTTCACCATAAAGTCCACGTGATGGAACATTAATAATCAAAGTTTTGTTTAGTACTTCAACAACCATGGTGTTAACACACAACCCAAAATTGCATCTTATTCAGAGCATTATAGTACAGTCAACGAAACAGCTTTTTGCCCTAATGATTTTTATAAGACAGATTGTTCTATATATTGGGACAAAACCATATTTAAAAGCTACAAGTGTGTTTCTTTTATTTTCATCATTTTTGTAACACGATTTTTAGGTTTATGAATGATTATTGTTCTTAATTTTGCGCGCAATTATGGGTACTGGCACATGAGCTCAGACTCACATGGAAATACCTCCACTTCTCTTCTTTTATGAGACCCAACTGCCAACTTAATTTCCATCTTAATACAAAAAATTGATTATAAAAGGAGATTTCAAGTTTCTTATATATAATAAATTATATATAATATAAGTATGGTTCTTGTTCGGGTATTAAGACTACGAGAATTATTGCTCAATGCACCTGTCGGTTGGTCGTTTCAGCCTTCGATCCTTCTCTCTTACCTCTTTTCCTCCTCTCCACGTCTCCTCTTGCGGTCGTTCGGGAACAGGCTCGGATGGTACCTGCAGAAGGCACTCCGACGATCAAGTTAGCAAAGGACTCGGTTTTCGGTTGTCAGAGCACTGTAGATAATGACGTACCTAATTATTGGAATATGCGCTATTTATATTACCTTAATGTGCTTTCGTTGTGGGTCAGATTAGGGGAGTGGTTCGTGTTTAGGGTTGCGCTAAATAACCTTTAATTATGGATTAGCCTTGTTGACTTGGTCAACCCATGACTCGTCGTCATGGGTCGGTCGGTCACGTGGTACCTCGCGGTCTTCGTTATCATGAGTGAGCGATCAGAAGGTCTGTAACACTGACCGAGTCAAGGTGATAGTTCGATCGTAGTAGTACAAGTATTATGATACATGTAATGTAATAGTTTCATAACGCTTAAAAAATCAATGTTAAAAAATAATTTAAATATGTATTCATCTCTTAATATTGTTAATGATCTTTTAAAGATATAATTGTAGAGAAATTCTGAATTTTAAAACAGACAATACTTTAGATGTAATGATTAATTCTACAAATACGTGTAATAGTCTTACAATATTTAAAAGAGTCAATGTTAAAATAATTTAAGTACATATTTTTTTTTAATTTTCTTAACCGTTTTATAATAACATAATTATGAGAAAGTTTCAAACTTCAAAACGAACAACACTTCAAATGTACCAGTGATACTATACCAAAGAATATGAGATTAGAACAACATGAAATACAAATTACCATATCCAAAATATTAATCTAATGTAAAATATTTTTTTAGAACATACCAAAACATGAGATTATCCAGAGTTTAAGACAAACGAAGTAGAAAAAGAGGTTATTTTACTTTGTGCATGTTCTTGAATCGATATGGTTGTAAGAAGATGGATATTTTAGGTTTTTAATTCTTAAATAAAACAACCTTGAAGGGAGACTGAAAAAAACTTTTCTAACTTTTTTGTTTTTGTTGAAAAACTTTTGTATGTTAAGATAATAAATCTGATGTCAGAAACCAAAGGGCCACTCTGTCATTCGTTTTGCACCTTGTATTCATTGAAGGGAATGAAATGGCTGTGATATTGTCTTTGCTCTTTCTTTATCATTCTCATCAATTGCAACTTGTTAACATGCAGATGCAGTTTTTAATGTTGCTTTTCCAACAAGTTCAACATTCTCTTTTCCTTTTTTTTTTCAATCTACACTTTAACTTCTATCACCAAAATAATAAATTCCTCATAATATACAACTTTATCCATTTTTCATTCAGAAATAAAAGTATATACCTTCAAAAAAACTGTTCATATTTAATATTTAAACGTATTTTAGATTAAGAAAAATGTCTTTACAAGAAGAAAAAAATATTAGGTGTTTATTGATTATCATATGTCTACAATTTTTTGACCAATATTTGTATGATACTATAGTTATCTTTCATTATTTCTTTCATTTTAAATATTTAAACCAATCTGTGTATGATACTATAGTTATATTGAATTTATTCTTTCATTTTAAATATAAGAACCTAAATATGTATTACCTAGAATAAAATCATTAAATAAAAATCAATCTTAAAGATAAAAATAATTAGTTTCTATATTAATTAAATTATATACTATTTTATAAACTAAAAAAAGTTACTTGTATATAAAATAACTTTTATTATTAATAAAATTTATAAACTAACTTTTAAATTGATATCTAATTAATTATCAAGATTTTAACTACCAATTAATTTAGATTTTAAAGTTGATAACTAAAACATTGGTAGGTAATTAGATATTTATTTAGAAACTAGGTTATAAATTTTATTAATAATATACATTACTTTAAATACCAATAAATATTTTTTAGTCTCTAAAATATTATCTAATTTAGTTAGTTATTATAGTAATTAAATATTTTTTTGTCTTTAAAATCGATTTTATGATTAATTAATAATTTATAAAAAAATTTATACAAGTAAGAAAATTAAGAGATGAGAGAGATCTGTCTAAGCTTTTAACCTCATTGCCATGGAGAATAGTCTATTCCATTAAAATGTAGGTTTACAAAATGTACTATAATTAATAATATAATTAGTAATGAACACTATAAGAAAATCATGAAAATAAACCAATTTTAAAAACAAAAACAATTGGTTGCTATGGTGACTAAATTAGAGACTATTTTAGAGATTAAAAAAAATTGATTTCTAAATTATTTTTTATTATTGGTAAATGGTTTCTTAAATTGATATCTAATTAACCACCAAGATTTTTGCTATCAAATTTATAATCTAAATAATTGGTAGTTAAAATCTTGGTAGCTAATTAGATACCAATTTAGAAACCATTTAACAATAATAGAAACTAAGTTAGAAATATTTTTTGTTTAGTTTTTAAAAATAATATATAATTTAGTTACTATTGCAACTAATTATTTTGATATATAAAATTGGTTTTTATTTGATGATTTTCTTACAGTGGAATATAGTTTTATAATTTTGTGTCTCGTTACAAAATACATATTGAAAAATATCTTGATATATGTTACCTATAGTTTGATATATAGATATGAAGAGAAGTTTAATGGAATCATGCAATTTTTTTGTGTGGTAAAAGATGCCTTGGTGGACATCTTTGTGAAGAGAATTTTTTGGTATTTACATAAGGCCAAGACACAATAATTTGCTTTTCAGTTTGATTCTTTATCCCTTTTGAATTGTCACCTTCACGTTTAGTTGTATATCACCCTTTGGAATCTTCACTCAATTAATGTTAAATTAACATGAATAAAAGAAAAAAAATAGTGGGATCCAACTAATGTTTTGAACACATTTTATAAGATTTTCCTAATTAACTAATTAAAGAATTAATATATTTATGTATTAGATTATCTATTGAATTATTTTATATTTATGTGTTAGAATGATCTACTGGGTTCTTTGTAAGAGAGTACAAAAGATTTAACACAAATAATTAAATTTAAGATATAGCGAGAGTACGTATTTATAAATATTATTTTCTTCTATTTTTATTATTATTCAATGTGACATTTTCTATCACTGAAAAAAATCATCAAATAGAAATCAATTTTTAAAAATCAAAATAATTAGTTACAATAGTAACTAAAGTAGAGACCATTTTAGAAACTAAAAAAAATAAATTAAATTAGTTTCTATTACTGTGAAATAGTTTCTAAATTGATATGTAATTAGCTACCAAGGTTTTAACTACCAATTATTTAGATTCTAAATTTGGTAGAAAAACCTTAATTGCTAATTAGATACCAATTTAGAAACCATTTAACAATAATAGAAACTAATTTAGAAACCAAAAATTTATTTACTCCCTAAAATGGTCTTTAATTTAGTCACTATAGCAACTAATTATTTTTTGTCTCTAAAATTTGTTTTTATTTCATTTCTTATAGTGAATTCATATTTTAATATGATCATCTTATTAAGAAAAAAAGATAATAAACAATCATATTATTATTATTTTTTTAAATAAAATAAAGTGTTATATGATAAATTAATTATCCCTTTAATAACATTTGACACTCCTTAATTTTGTCGAGAAACAATTCACATAATTTGTAACAATTTATATTATATATTATAGAAAAGCTTGAAAAGCAAAATTAACTATCGAAGTGAAGCCTGCATGCCTTCTTCCTAATTCACAAAATTAAACTACATGCAAAAATTCACCATTTTATGTTTACCTTTTGTTAAGATTTTTTTTTCTAAATTATAAACTAAAACTCTACTATTGCAAAGTAACTATATCACTACAAGAAAATCATGAAATAAAAACCAAAGACAGAAAAGAATTAATTACTATAATGACTAAATTAGAGATCATTTTAGAGACTGACAATTTTGGTTTCTAAATTAGTTTCTATTATTGTTAAATAGTTCATAAATTAGTATTTAATTAGATACTAAAATTTTAATTATCAATTATTTAGATTATAAATTTGGTAGCAAAAACCTTGATAACTAATTAGATACCAATTTAGAAACCATTTAACAATAATATAAATTAATTTAAAAACTAAAAGTTTTTTTAATTTCTAAAATGTCTCTAATTTAGTCACTAGCAACTAACTATTTTTGGTCTCTAAAACTGGTTTCTATTTCATGATTTTCTTGTAATCCAAACACATTTCTTATAAATTTGAATTAGATTTAACATTTACTTTTTAATAATATTCTTAATAATAAGTAAAGATTATTAATAATACCAATAATACATAGAAACTCTGAATCCAAAATTTTACCAAAAAAACAAATTCAGAATTACCAACTACTTGTTAATACTTACGTTAATGATAAGTAATCTAAAAATTTTGGATGTGTAAAAAATTAGAGTTGATATTTAATAAGGAGAATGGGTATGGTGGAGAAGAACAGAGCATGGGGTCCATAAACCCAATACTTATGGCTTCACACTTGTACCTCAATACACGAACCAAAATAATGATGTCCCTGTTTTATGTTCTGTATGACAGGTTTCCCATTCTTTTTTCCCTTCTTCATTTATTTCCACTCTTATCTCATCACATTCTTATAAATCCCAACACAGTACATTAACTTACACTAGCTTCTTTTATAGTTATTTATGTCATGAGTGAATTTAAAAAAGTTATTATTTTAAAAAAGTTGTTGCCAAATACACATCTATTTATTCTTTCACTTCTCTCTTGCCTTTAAAAATTGTTTCTGCCATTTTCAATTAAGCCTCATCCATGTTATTCTACTAATCATGCCAACTTGTTCTAATTTGTTTTAAAATGTTTAATGTGTCAGATGAAAAGGTCAAAATTTGACCATTTATAAATAATTATAAACTTCATTAATTAATTTAACTCTCACTTCAGAGTTAAGATAATGTCAAGTTTCCCTTACACGTTTTTTCCCATTATTTTTTGTAGAAGCAAATAAAAAATAAATTTTGAAGTTTAGTATGAATTGTATTTATCATTAAAATAGTAGAGATCTCACATTAACTAGAGATTAAGACATTTTCCTGTATAATAAATGGATGCAAACCTCACTTCATGAACTGATTTTATGGGATTGAGTTAAACTTAAAGTTCATTTCGTAATATGGTATTAAAGTCATTTCGAACCTATATTTGTTAGACCTATCAGGCCACCACAATCTGTCACTCTCGGTGTGAGGGGTATGTTGGAAATTCCACATCAACTGAAAATTATGATATTTCATTGTATATAGATGGATGTGCCAGTTTTATGAGTTTGGTATATGCTTAAAGTTTACTTTATAATAATTATTACATATGAAATTAAAAAAATTGGAATTCTTATACCAAAATTTTAATAAATAGTAATTCTATATTTTTTTTATATTTTCTTCTCAACAATTCTCTCGTTATTTTATAACGGAATCATTTATCAAAAGAATAAATGTATTCTGTATTTTAAAAAGGTTAGAAACATTCAATACTTTCTCCATTAAACAATTATAAAGAACATTAAGAAAGTATTAGAAGATTGTTTATAGTAGTTATTTAATAATCATTGGCTTGTGATGATTCATGTTGAAATGTCTTTCTTTCTCAACTACACCAAGTAGAGGGGTAGCACTAATTAAAAAAAAAAAAAGTAGTTCCACCCCATCATAATGATTTATTATCCATGAGAGTAAACAATAAATAAATGGGAAAAATTAGAAAAATTGGAAAATTTAGAAAAAAATGTTTTGTCTTGTAGGAAGTGTAGTGCTTTTAATCATAGGTATATAGGGAGTAGGAGTTGGTGTGTCTTCAGGCCAAATTTATTTTGTGGGCCAACATTTATTCATGGGTTCCCACTGACATTTTCATGTTTCTGGTTATCACAAAAAAGGTAAAAAAGTTGGTAAAAAGGTAAAAGAACCAAAAAATTATGTTGTATCCCACAAACTTTGTTTGCTTCCAATCTTTACCTAATTTTGGGGTTTTGATTTTTGGTTAATGGGTGTGTGGAAAATTTGTGGAAAATTTAGCTTACCTATCTCTTATTATATGCTTCAAGAGTTTTCAAGATGCTTTACCAACTCATGCAGAAAATTAGGGTTGATAGTGAGACTTAAATTAAAAGGTTATCAATATTAGGTAAAGATTTTGTAGTAACAATTTTAGGATAATGACAAAGCTGAAAAATTTGTAGCAACAAGTGGTTAGTTATCAATAATAGCTTTGATAAATAGTATAACTTGAATTAGTAGAATCAACAAACAATGTACTTAAGTTGCCTAAGTTCAACTAGGGTTTTCCATTAATGGAAAATCATATTTTACATTTTTAAAGAAAAATATGTACTTTAATAACAATATTCTTTTATCATTATTTTAATAACATTATATAGTTTTTAGTTTTATGCAAATTTTTGCTTTTTTCTATCACATGAAAAAAAATATTATTAAAAAAAGAAAAAAAAGAAAGAAAATACAAAAATATATGAGAGATTAGACCAAAACACATATGTTAACAAAAACGTAGACTATAGCTATTCATAAAGAATTTTAAGAACAGACTGGGTGAAAGTCTATTATACCAATGAAATGATTCTTTATAAATAAATCCTAAATTTACTAACTTATCATCACACACATCCCCTTTACGAAAAATATAACTAACCCTAAACCTGATTGTCCAGACAAGTATTCCATACTTTTGCTTTGATTTTATGTTTTCGAATTGATAAATTAGTTCTTACATTTAAAAAATTTAAGAATTGAATTTTTTTATTAAATATTAATTTGAAGATACATAAACTAAAATCAAGTTAATATAATAAATAGTAAAAACATATTTTTAAATGAATATGGATTCAATTATATTTAATAAACTAGAATTAATTTTATCGGATTCCATTATACTCATTTTAAACTGTTTGGTTGTTATTAACAATTCTTCTACGCGAGTATTACTGAAATTTTAATTTCTTCACACAAAGTGTTTTGTGAATAAAGAATAAGAAGTCTTGCTAAATACTCGTTCGGTTCTTCTTTTTAATACATTTTTCTTTCTTTCTTATTTGATATTTTTAAAATTTTAAGATAATAATTTGTTTTCTAATTATATCCTTAATTTATTTAATATAAAAACAAAAACTAGTTATGATAATAGACAGAGAAAATACAATAACATATAGATAGACATTAAAATAAATAAAAAACTGAAAGAACTTATTTAAGATTATCTTTAAAAATAAAAAAAATGAAATATTTTTTTGGTTTAATGAAAAACCTTTAAACAAAAGCATGATGTATAATAAAGAAATCCAACTAAAAAGCTATGAGGGAAATTTAATATAAATGCATAAAATTGGTTAATATTTTATGATGAAAATTGAAGAGTTAGTGATAGAATAGAACTAGTTAAAAATTGAAAAATAGAAAGGAGGATAGGAACAAAGTGATGCATTCATTTACTTTTTACAGTTGGTAGTTATCAGTTGTTTCATTATTTTCATAAAACATCTTCCAAAAACTAATGTAAAACTACTGATACACTTCTCAGAACAGAGTAATAATTCATGAGTAAGTAAATAGTAAGTTCACAATGCTTGTATTCTAGGACACTCTTTATTTTTCTCTGTCTCCATCTTCTTGTCATACAAATATTTATAATAATTTTGTAAAGCATGGCATGATGATGTCAAAGAAAGTACTGAAAAAGAAGCATAGGGTAGAGAAAGATAAACTTTTTGGTAAGCCTTTTTTTTTTTCATCTTTTTTCCAACTTTCAAATAATTGCAGCTATTAACTGGCAAATTAGATTAAAAAAGCACCCCACCTAGGTTTGTGTATCATTCTTCTATTCTTTTCTTTATGTTAATTAATTAACATATTGGTATTATCATTATTTATAGGTATATACAGGAACATAGGTACATAGTTTAAGGTAAGAGAGAAGAGAAAGTAATGTTAATGGAAATTAAATGGTAATGGTCCTTTTCAGGAACAACACTGTCTTCTCTTCTTTCTCTTCTCTTCTCATCCCTGCCCTTTTTGTTGATTTTCCTTCTCCATTTTTCTTCCCTTTCAGAAAACCAAACCAGCACAAACACAGTTCAAATCCATTCTTCTGAGCTCGTGATTTCTCCTTAGATTCTGAAAAACAAAAAGCACCCACCACTTCTTTAGTCCAAAACTTCAGATCTCAGCTTCTGGTTGCTCTTATTATGCTAAAATGAATATGGCAGATTATATATCTTGCTTCAATGAGAACGCAGTGAATGTGTCACAGTCTTCGTGTTCTAGCTACTCAAAAAACGCGTGCATATCTCCCAGTGTTACACCTTCAACACAAAACTCGGTGTCCTCTGTCTACAAAACCACCCTCTCCAACCAAAAGCAGGTTCTCATCACAGTCACGTGGTGCAAGAGCAACTCCAACCAAGGACTCGCCATAAGCTTCGGCGAAGAGAACCCTTTGGCACCGTCTTTCAGGCTCAACACGAATTCACGGTTTTTCAGGAAAAAGAAGGGAAGCAAGGTCCTGGAATCCGAAGACTCTAAGGTTGAAGTGTTCTGGGACCTCTCGAAGGCCAAGTACGAGACTGGTCCCGAACCTGTTGAAGGGTTTTACGTGGCGATTCTTGTTGATGCAGAGATAGGCCTTGTTCTGGGAGAAGAAGATGTGGTGAAGAAGTTCAAAACGAGAACCCTTCTGGCCAAAGTGTCGCTGTTGTCACGGCGTGAACATTGCTCTGGCAACGCCGTTTACGCCACCAAGGCTCAGTTCTGCGACACTGGAACTTGGCATGACATTTTGATCCGATGCAGTGGCGAGAATGAGGGCCTCAAGGCTCCTGTTTTGTCCGTTTGCATTGATAAGAAAACGGTGATCCGTGTGAAGAGGCTGCAGTGGAATTTCAGGGGCAACCAAACCATTTTTGTTGATGGGTTGCTGGTGGATTTGCTATGGGATGTTCATAACTGGTTTTTCAACCCTGCTTCTGGGTATGCAGTGTTCATGTTCAGGACCAGAAGTGGCTTGGACAGCAGATTGTGGTTAGAGGAAAAGATTGCACAGAAAGATAAAGATAGAGTTGAATTCTCCTTGTTGATCTATGCATGTAAGAGCACATGAGGAAAACAAAACATCTTTCACAGGACACAATCTTGTTCGAGTATTCAACACAACTGTATACTAAGAAAGAACTCAATCTCGAACTCAAGCCACTACTTGCTAAGATAAGGAACATGTTCTTTTAACATCTTTTTTATTTCTTGTGTATTTTTTTTTTTTCCAATTCTTGCTTTGACTCTTTGTTTTTTCTTTCCCCTTTCTTGTTGAAAGGATACATACTTATTATTTTTTATCATAGGAAACAGAAAGAAAATAAATTTGAGTTGCAGAAATTTGAGTGATATTATGAGAATAGTTGGTTGAGCATGTGCCTTTTGTTTCTCTGTTTTCTCCCCTCGGGACATGGATGTGCTGATACTTCCTTTGACTGTTGGTTCTTAGAGCAGTGTCTGGTACTCCATCTCTACCAAACTTGAGAGAAAAAGAAACAGCAGAAATGAGTTATAAATTTTCAAGAGAATCTAAAAAAGAGTTCTTGGATTAAGACATGAATATCAGTGAAGATTTGATAAAAGGGAAATGAGATCTTGGTTGGCATAATTGAGTTGCTTTTAGCCTTTACAGGGGAATAAAGTTAAGAATCTTGCGAATGAATTGAAACCACATTATTCTACCTTGTCCTTTACAATTTTGTTTGTAGTTGTTCACTGTAAAGGTTCTAAAAAATTATAACCATACACAAGTACTCAACAACAAGGTATGATTTAGTTCCACTTGCTTCTCAAAGGAATTTGCACATAATCAAGCTTCTTGCAGCAATTTAAAAACAGCACTTAGGCATGAACAAGTTCAGAAGCAAAATAGTTAGGCTTAGTTGAGTCACTTTCTTATCAGAATCATTAACACCAAGCTACAACATTTTAAATAATGTCATTGTCCTTGGTGCAACCTTTCATTACATGCTGGTCTAGTCTAGTCCAATGTCCACAAAATCCATGACATGTGTTCGTGATTCCTTGGTCCCTGAATTCTCTAATCCACACGCAAAATTCAATGATTGTCACCACTGTCTGTAACATGGTAAAAGATAGAAATAGCTTTGTTAGGTAGAAACAATGATCCTACTGTTCTGGCACAGTCTTTGACCTTTGTTCTCAACAAATGCAAAGATATGTTAGGAATCTACCAACAGTATACTTAGGGTATCATCCTTCAGCAGATGTTCTTTCACTGATTATGTAATTCAGTAACTATTTCTTACCTAAGAGAATGTCCTCCCACTTCACACAGATTTGCACAACCTATAAAATTGGAACATAACTTCAAATTTATTTACTTTCCACTTAATATCAAATCAAACTTAATACTGAACTGCTACAAGAGTTTATCATATTAGAAATGAACAATATTACTGTTTTGACAAAAAATATTTTGTAAAGCATCAATGATGACCCAAAAGACTCATTCTTCATAAATTCTCAGAACTTCTGCAACAATCTGTATTACAAATCAAATAGTTTAAGAATCAAGTGATTGAAACTTACATAGAGAAAATAACAGAAAATTGAGCAATATTATAAAAAATATATAAAAACATGTTACCTTAAATTTTTTTAGGTAGGAGGTGATGTGAATCTAAATTTATGTTTGAGTCTCTTCGTAAAAGGATGATTGGCATTGCATCAATAGTCTTTTCAAATTGCTTTGTCCAAAACACGCATAAAAGGAAACCAAAACCTAATGTATCTGTATTGCTTTGTTAGACATACACGACAAAAAAAAATCTTGTTTTTTTTTTATCATTTGAAGTTATTGACACATCAAGAAATACAATAAATGATGTTTGATATACTCTTGCTTCTCTCTCTTTTCTGATAGGGATATAATTGAATACAAAGCATTTAAAATTTAAAATGTAAAATGAAAAATGATAGATAAGTGGAAATATTTAATTTTAGAAAGTAACAGATGATAAAAATGGAGGAAGTAACAAATAAAACATGATTGGCAAATTCTTTCTCTGCTCCCTATACACTTTTAAATTTTCAAAAATGCCATTCATTTTGAAAATAAAAATCCGAAATTAAATAAATATTGGAAAAGCAAATTTGGTGGAATAGTTTATTGTATTTGAGAAATGAAATTTCATAATAGAATTCAAAAATCAAAATTTCATTTTGGAAAAACTATTTTAGAATGAAAAAATACGTTATGGAAAAAAAATTCTGGAAAATAAAAAATACATATTCCAGATAAGGGATTTCCAATTTAAAAATTAGTGTTATGCAAATCCAAATTCAAAAAATATTATGGAAATGAGACTTCAAAACATGTTTACTTGCACTCCCTTTTGCTTAAAGGCATTTTTATCATTCCATGTAAAAATTGGACGAAGGTTCAAATTTGATTAAGTCCAAGAAGTAATTGCAACATGTTGGAGGTTTTATTTCTTACTTGCGAACATAACTTGGACAATTTCTTCCTCCATCTCCATATTTTCTTCTTGCACCTTCATAAATCTTTTAATTCCAAAATTACCTTTAGGCTAAAGGTATAGGATTTGTTGTTTTTTCTTATTTCCAAATTCTATAATCCCTAAACCTTCCAAACTCTAGAATTTGAAATACAATTTTTTATTCCAAACTCTAAAATTTGAAATTTTAGAATCCAGAAAAAGGGATGTCAGTGAAAAATATGAAAAAAAGAAAAAAGTTGTCTCGAATGGAGGTGCAGGAAGAAATTTCCTACAAACTACTGTGGGTCCAAGCCTTTCAATTATGAAATTGGAAGGTATTGGGCCTCTTTAGTTTATTATATTCAAACAATCCCAACTAGACTGCTTCTTTCTGCGCCCTCATGTGTTCTTCAAAAGTTGGTAGTTTCTTCCTGACCCCTACATTTTTCTTCTTGCACCTCCACAAAATTGCGCAAAGTCAACACTGTTTCTATATGAAATTGTACATTTATTTTTTTTTCATTCTGGATTATGAAATCCGATAAATTTTCAGATTGTTTTTTCCGGTAAATTTTTGGATTGGCACGTCCGGTACATGAGTGGCAGTGTTAATCCAAAATAAAAAAGGCAGAACATCCATAATTGAAAAAAAGCATTGTGGATCCGCCAATTCGTAATTCAAAATATGCATTATCCATAATTAAAAAAAATCATTCTGAATCCACCATCTGTAATAGAAATTAGGCTTCCGGATTCAGCAATTAAGAAATCAACAATTTATGCAAACTTTGTTTCCAAAACATTCTCTCGTCCGGAAAGCAACATGATTCACTTTCGAATTGATGAATCCGTAACACACTCCCAGATCCCAAATTCAAATAACATGTAAAAGTCAGTTTCAAGATTTATTAAATTGTGGGGGTACAAAATGAAAAATGTAAGTATACTGGAAGAAACTGCCTCAAAAGTTTTGCTATTGTATCAGGAACATATTAACATATTGGGCCTTTACAAAATTAAACCAAAAAGCATTGGGAATGCCTCTTTTTTTTACTTTTTTTTACTGAAAAACAATTATGAAATTTTAAAATTTATGGTATACCTGAACAACACATGGGGTGCAGGAAGAATGACTACTATTAATTTTCACCTATAATTTGTTTTGGGTGCATTCTTCAACTAGTCAGCATCTGCATCCAACCTTCTTTAGCCATTATTATAGATGAATGAATAATTTTCAGAAATATTATTAAAATTCAAGTATAAATTAAGAAGTTTTAACATTCAATAGAAATGAAAAATTTAATAATATTATTTCAATATAATTATTATTTCAGTGTAATTATTTAATAAGTATAATTTTGCAAGATAAGTGATGCTGACTGACTATTTTCTATGATGATGGAATTGAAGAAGACAAAGTGATAAAGGTGATTTTGGTTGATTCCATTATTGATCAATAATATTGGATAATTAATATTTATGTATTGTTAAAAAGTACCATGACAATGATCAATAAAACCATACATCACTCAAATAAATTAGTAAATAAATTTTATATAATTCAAATGATAATTCTTATAAAAATAAAATTTAAGTTTATCTTAATCTTATAATTCTAACCTGATGTGGACTATTTCTAAGATATAAGAAAAAAAATATAATGACGAATGATGTGTTAAATTTTAATTTTTTATTCATAAAAAATAATTAAAATTAAAATAAAGTATGTTAAACATACTCAGTCTTATTCATATAGATTGATACAATGGTAAATATATGACTATTAATAAGTGAATTTTTTTCTCTGACCATAATTAATTAGAGACCAAAATAGCAGTCTTTATAATGAAATAAATATAATTTATAATGATCAATATATGATAATATCTTATTTTAATAACTGTCTAAGACTAAAAGTTTTTATTTTCTAAAAATCTCTAAATCATTCTCTGTAGTGAATAATATTTCCTATAGCTAAATCCATGTTTACTAAATAAAAAAATATATAGTGTAAGTCTTTGCAATAAAAAATCACTTTTTTTAAAAGGTGTAGAATGGTGATAGAAAACAAAATAAAAATAATGTAATGCCTATAGTGACAAAATTAAAGTAGGTATTGTCATGAAACAATGATTAAAAAAATGTTTTATTGTATTATCTGTTACAAATTTTATAATATTTATTTTTACTATATCTCAATTCATCCCATTACAAATCTTATTTTACATTATCTTTTTCATCTGTTCATATCTATCTGATTATAGTTAGGTATAATTTATTTACAGCATGAGAACTCCATTTTTTTCCTTCGACCACAAATGTATATAATTCAGCTCTACTCAGTTTGAAAGTAAATTATATTATTATTTTTTACAGTGACGTGCATTATTAAACTATGTAATTGTAAAAAAAATCTTAATGTAATGATTAATGTGAGTTTATTTTCTTATTTGTTACGTTAACATGTAAAACTTCAAACTCGTACATTGAATTTTCAGTACATTTACATTTCCCGTTGATGACATTCAGATATTGAAAAAGATTATATTTTGAATCTCATTATTTTGATAAAAAATATTGAAGAAGTCAAATTTTCAAAAGAACTTTTTTTATCTTGTAATTATACCATTTTTAATTTTTGACTCTATATTTACTTTATTTTACTCTTTTTATATATATATATATAAATAAGTTTTAACTCAATATTTTCTACCTTATAGATAGATATAATATTTTAAGAATAAAAAATGTTGAAGAATAGTTATTTTATAGAAAATTTGGTGAATCATATATTAGTAGTGACTATTTTTTTTATTAATAATAAAAAATTAATAAATAAAATAAAATATTCTGAGTGTTTTAATCCTTATACAAAAGGTATGTTATTTAAGTCCAACACTCACAAAATTGGGTTACATATTATTAAGGAATATATTTTTTAGTCTCTTTAATGCGTCTTTCTCTTTGTTATATATACTCTTTTATCTCCTCTTTGTAAATACATTTTTTCAATAATAATCTTCTTCTTTTCTCTTATCTGAATGTTCACTCAACATCACATCTTTACATGGTATCAAGAGCATTGATATTTTTTTTCCTCTACACCTCTTTTCTTTTCTTCTGTTCTCATCTTCATCATCATGCCTGTTACTTCTTCTTTTGCTGCCTCTTCTCAAACCTCCATGCCTTCTTCTTCTTCTTCCCCCACACAACTACACATTTTCTTCGTTCCTCTCTTTTTAAAACTTGACAATGATAACTACCTATTCGACAACAACAAATCCTTGCTCATGTCAATGGGCTTCAAGTTTTTCATTTTCTTAATGCATCTGCTTTACCTTTGCGTTTTCTCACCATCGAAGATACTACTGCTAACAATGTTAATCTTGCATTTTTGGTTCATCAACAACAAGACCATCTTTTGGTAGCGTGGCTTCTTGGCTCCATGACAACACCAATCTTGACAAAAATGGTAGGGTTACACTTTACCTCATAAATTTGGGGGAAATTTTAGGTTTATTATGCTTCTCAAACCCGATCCAAAATCATCAAATTAAAGACGCAATTGAAGGCTCCTAAGCATGACCAATCCATATCTACATATCTTCTTGATATCAATAAGATTATAGATACGCTTGCTGCAAATCGCTCGCCTCTCACTAATGAAGAACATCTTGAAGCTATTTTTTACGGTTTATCTGTGGAGTACAAATATTTCATTACCATTGTCACCTCCCATCTTGATCCTTGCACGGTGGAAGATATTGAAGCTTTGTTGATGGCTCATGAAGAACGACTTGAACGGTATAAAACTCAAGATCAACTTTTGCCTCAAGCTAATCTTGCGTCCACTCAGTCATCATCCAATCATATGTCTATACCCATGTATGGGTTCCATCCTTCTCATAATCGTGGTTCCCACCCCCCTTTCAGACACAATAACAAAAATAAACGCCTTAATGGTCCTTTTTCTCCACTCGCGTTTAGTGCCAACTATGTAAGAAGTTTGGTCATATTGCTCTAGAGTGTTGGCATCAGTTTGACACTAATCTTTCTTCTCATATTAATGCTAATTCTTCTCAATTTTATTCTTCAGATATTGACTCTGTTGAGCCATCTTTGTTGGGTACTCCATCTACTCTTAGTGACCCATGACAGTAATATCTTTTCTTCTAAAACTCCCTACATTGGGTTTGAAGTGGTTCAATTGGGTAATGGCATAGGTAAGAATATACGTCACATTAGCTCAGCTAAGTTTACTAATCCTAACACTATGACCACATTACACTTACATAATCTGCTGCATGTGCCTTTTATAAATAAAAATCTCATGAGTGTCTCTCAATTTGCAAAAGATAATATTGTATATTTTGAGTTTTTTTCCTAACCACTGTTTTGTTAAAAACCAGGACACCAAGGAGATAATCCTCCAAGGAAAATTTAAAGATGACTTATATGTGTTTCCCACAATACAATGTTCCCTCAAACCTTCAGTTTCACATACTACTCTCAATCCTGCATCTAATACTTTTCAGTTGTGGCACTCTAGGTTAGGGCATGCTTCCTCTAGATTTTTTCATAATGTGATGAAACTTTGTAATGTTACATGTAAAAAACATGATTTCTTTTGTCAAACATGTGCTATAGTTAAATCTCATCAGCTTCCTTTTAATGATTCTCTTACTGTTTACACTAAACCACTACAATTGGTTTTTATTGACATTTGGGGACCTTCTCATGTATCTTCTTCTAATGGATCCAAATATTATATATTGCCTTTCTTGATGTTTTTTTTTTTCACGTTATACATGGATTTATCTTTTGCACTCAAAATCTCAAGTTATGAATGTCTTTATTCAATTTAAGTTGTATGTTGAAACTCAAACTAGTCATATTTTGCAATCAATTTAAACTGATAATGCAAAAGAATTCTTATCTCTTAAAACTTATCTTGCTTCTCATGGTATTCATCACTGTCTCATTTGTCCACACACACATGAGCAGATGGCTTAATCGAGCGCAAACACATGCATATTGTTGACATGGGTCTTTCTTTACTTTTTGGTGCATCTTTGCTTCTCAATTTTTGGGGTGAATCTTTCTCTTCCACTGTTCATATTATTAATAATCCGCCTACATCTGTTTTACTTAATAAAAGCCCTCATGAAACTTTATTTTTACATAAACCAGATTTTAATTTTATAAAGGTTTTCGGTTGTGATTGCTACTCGCTTTTAAGACCATATAATCATCATAAGTTTGATTTTCGCCTCTCTCTATGTTTGTTCTTAGGTTATAGTACTCGTAACAAAGGCTATATTTGTTTACAACCTTTTGGAAAAATTATTTTATCTCATCATGTGTTTTTTAATGAGTACTTGTTTCCTTATTCTTTATCTTATAATTTTTTTCTTCCTACTATTTCTTTTGCTTTTTCTCCTTTTGTTACTTTCACTAATCCTTTAATTGTTGTTTCCCTTTTTTCCTTATGTAACTGACATTCCATTTTTTGCTCATAATAATGTTACTAGTAATATTCTTGATAATTTTTCTGATAGTAATTCATCTGTTTCTGCTAGTACCTCACCCTTTTTTGCAGGCACCATCCCTTTTTCTTCTGAACCACATCCTAATAGTACTAATATTCATCCGATGACAATTCGTGCTAAGGTTGACATCTACAAACCCAAAGTTATTCAAACCTCCACTACTCAAAAGGATTTAGAACCAACTACATACAAACAAGCCATGCAACAACCTCCATGGTTACATGCCATGAAAGCAGAGTATGTAGCTCTGCTGGCCAACAAAACCTGGACGCTTACTCCCTTACCTCCTGGTGCAAATCTTATTGGTTGTAAGTGGGTTTTCAAACGTAAGTTTAATGCTAACGGTACTCTACAAAGGCATAAAGCAAGACTGGTTGCCAAGGGTTTTCATCAATACGAAGGTTTTGATTTCACTGACACATTCAGCCTTGTTTTCAAGCAAACTACTATAAGAGTTGTTCTTATTATGTCATCCACTGACTCCACTCTTGTTTGCAAGCTTCATAAGCCGATTTATGGCTTAAAACAAGCCCCACAGTCTTGGTTTCTTAAACTCTCTAACACTTTTATTAGTTTGTCCTCTAAAAGTGATTCATCTCTTTTTCTACGTTTTATACCTAATGGAACTCTCATTATTCTTATTTATGTTGATGATATCATAGTTACTAGAACCTCATCTAATTTAATTGAATGTTTCATTACACAATTAAATGAGAACTTTGCTTTGAAAGATCTAGGCAAACTTCACTATTTTTTGGGTATTGAGGTAGCTGGGTTTGTTGATGGCTATCTTCTTTTTTCTCAAATAAAATACATCAAAGATCTTCTCCAACGTGCTGCAATGTTGGACGCCAACCCACAACCTACACCAATGGTGTCAACTTCACGGTTAACCATTGATGGCTCTACAATTGTTGATATTCCAACTAAGTAGCATTCCATTTTCGGAGCTCTTCAGTATATCACTCTAACTTGCCCTGAACTTTCCTTTTCAGTTAACAAAGTCTATCAATTTATGCGTTCCCCTCACTTACACCATTTGGAAGCAATCAAGAGGATTCTTCGCTATCTTGCATGCACCTTACATCATGGCCTTCTCCTTCGTTACATCACTAACTTCTCCATCATTGCCTTTAGTGACTCTGATTAGGGCTCGACGAAAGGAAGTCAACATCAGGTTACTGCATATATGTTGGTCGCAATCTGGTTTCATGGTCATCTCGAAAACAAAATGTTGTCTCTAGGAGTCACACTGAAGCAAAATACAGAAGTCTTGCGGTTGCCATTGCTAATATCACTTGGCTTCAGTCCTTATTCACTGAGCTTCATCTTTCAGGTTCCATACCAAAGATATATTGTGACAATGTTGGAGTTGTTCTCCTTGCCTCTAATCCAGTTCTCCACTCTAAAACTAAGCACTTTGAGCTTGGTCTCTTTTTTGTGCAAGATCGTGTTCAACAACAACGTCTCACTGTTGTCCATCTTCCTTCTCAATATCAAATTATTGATTTGCTGACAAAACCAATATCTGGTCCTATGTTTTGAAGTTTAGAAGTAAACTCATGATTGAACCTATTTCCACCATAAGTTTAAGGGGGGGGATATTAAGCAATAGATATGTTAGTCTGTTTTAGTGGGTCTTTCTCTCTATTATATATACTATTTTATCTCCTCACTGCAAAATACACATTTTCAATAATAATCTTCTTCTTTTCTCTTCTTTGAATGTTCACTCAACCTCATATTCCTTACACATACAAAGCTGGTGTTAAATCTTCAACCAGCATAAAAACAATACTTGTAGTGACTTCTCTTATTTTGTTGTTGCAGTCCAATGCTATTGTAACAAGAATCTAATATGAGTTTGTGTCAAATAGTTTATAGGTGGGAGCTACAACTATGTAGGGAAGAACTTGAGCACAATTAGTTTCTAGAAGTCATTAAAGAGGCACACAATACATTACAAAAATTTAAAAGACAATCTAAAGCTGCTACATTTTCTTTCTTTTGGTTTTACTCTATTGATTTGATATGTTCTCTAGTTCACCTCCAAATGAAGATGTAAATGTTATCATAGTATATCCTAAAGCTTAAACCAATGCTTAGTTATAGGTTAAGTGGATATACACTTTTCTGTATATTTTGGCCTTAGAAACTTTGGGTTTCTGGTTTTTTGATCATGTGGATTCACTTGAGGGTGATATGTAGAGGATTCAAACCATACATGGGTTACAATGACTAGATTTTTGTATAAGGGTTGAAGTATCCCTTAAATGCTCATATTAATTCATTCTTTTATTGTTGATAAAAAAATAATCCTTAGCATATATGAGTGATCAAACTATTTCATTACACCAACAACCACTGAAATCAAAATTCCTTTATCAAATTGCCCTTATTAAAAGGAAATTCTCCTTCATTATTGACCCCTATCAATCCAGCAACATCCGCTCCAACAAATAACATCAAAGGACAAATCTAAATGTTAATGGAAATCAGTTCCCACGCTCTGAAGCGCACTAGTTGCATCAAAGGTGAATACATAATACCTTAGTCCTATCGGTTGCCAAAAATTATTTGGAGTCTAGGCTTGACTGCATGATAAAGTTAGCAAAACAATTAAATGCATATTGTAGGACTTAAGCACCAATCAAAATAAGAAAAGAGAGTCTTTCTGAATTTGACAATTATCTATGCCCAAGATTTGACATGTACCATCATGAATATGTTGAAGTAACATATAAAGACTACTTCTATCACTACTACAAAATTATTAAATAGAAACTAATTTAAAAAAAAAACAATTAGTCACTATATTGATTAAATTATATATTATTTTAGAAACTACAAAATTATTGATATTTAAAATAGTTTCTAAATTTATAAACCAGTTTCTAAATTGATATCTAATTAACTATCAATATTTAACAACCAATCTTAAAATCTAAAATAGTTAGTAATTAAAACCTTGATAGATAATTAGATACTAATTTAAAAACTAAATTATAAATTTAGAAACTATTTTATATACCAATACTAATGTTGGAGATCGCACATCGACTAGAGATAAAGATATTTCATGGTATATAAGTGGGTGCAAACCTCAACCTTATGAGCCAGTTTTATGGAGTTGAATTAGGCTTAAAGTCCACTTTGTAATAACTAATTTACTAAAATAAAACAATTTTAATATTAAATTATATTAAATCACAATTATAAATTAATATTTTTTAGCCATTGTGAAAGTAATATTTTTAATTAATAAAAGATTATTCATTAGTTACGTGAGGTTAGAAGATAACAGTATTGTGTGGCTAAGAAACTGTGTCATTTTGCCGGCGTTTCTTCCGTTAGTTTTGGGGGGCTTAGCCTTTAGTAACAAATAAAAAAAAAAACATTGTTAAAAAGTTGCTAACATTAATTTATTTCACAATGAAAAGGACATATAAGGATACATGCATTGAAATTAATGATCAAATATCGCTTTCGTGGTAAAGTCATTATAAATTATTATGTGACCTTGATAAGGTTGTTGAATGATTTGATATGCTCACGTTTGAAAAATAACATATGAAATAAATGATTATAAATATTTGATTATTTTTAATAATAATTAATTAACTTTATTTTTAAGGTAGGACTGAAATGAACCTAATGAAGTTTGACTCTACAAATTACTATTTGTGCCTAATTTTACAAGAAAAAAATTCTAAGGAAATAGAAATCCATGAAAAATAAAACCTCTTAATGTGTAAGAATATTTTGTCTTGTTATACTTCTAATTATTCTTATGTTCTTACTTGTTTTCTTCTTTCTCAATCATGCATTCATCAGCTTCTCCTGGTTGAAAAAGTTTTGTCTACAAATTTGTAAAACCTTTTCAAACTCATTGTGAGAATTTATTTTTCCTTCAATGTAACCTTATAATTGTGTAAATTTTTTTTTTAATTTTTTTTTATTAATAAAAATAAATAAAATAATATGAAACACTTGAAAACTGTTCTATCCTATTATAATGAGAAGGTTTAATAAAAAGGGTTTCTAACTAAACCTACGAAAATTACATAATTTTTTTTTAAAATAAACGTCATCATACTAAGTTTCTCCAAAATATTTTTTAAAGTAATCATGTAAAACTCTTTTTTTATTAGTCAAATCAATTTTTTCTATCACTTTTTTTATTAATCACATTAGTACAACTTCTTCTTTGAATAATAAATGAGCATTATTTTTTATTAAATACACTAAAAATATTATTAAATAAAAATTAATTTTAAAATAAAAAATAATTATATTTTTATAAATTAATAATTTCTATTTTCAAAAACAAATTTTAAATTAGTTTTTAAATTAATATTTATATAATTATTAAAATTTAACTAGTATTCTAAATTAGTGTTTATAGTCATTAATTTTGAATCTAAAATAGTTAATAACAAAAATTTTGGTAGTTGTTCTCATATATGAGGGTTGAGACCTAAAAAACTATTAAGATGATTCTTCTATCGGTCGGTCGTACTGTCTATAAATTTTCTTCCTTCGTTTTTTTTTTCTGACCTCGGTTCTCGGTCTTCTCGTTATTTAAACTCAGAACTACATAAACAAAACTATATATATATATATATATATACATTAATAAAAAATTATACCATAAAATGGTAAAATTGATCTAAACTAAACTGTAAAATTAATTCAATTCAAACTGAAAATTTGATTTAGTTTGATGATTTTTTTTATGTGAAATCAAACTAAAAATTCAATCTTATATCACTTTTATATTTTATTTAAATGTATTATTTTTTAAAAATTAATCAAACCTATTAATGATTATGCTAACATAATATTTTTATTACCTATTTCCTATACTTTTAGTTAAAATTAAGGGTTTTTATTTCAAAAGTTAAAAGATTGTTTACATAGTAATTACAATGAAGTAAACAAAATCTATATAGCATTTATTTATTTATTAATACACACATGAAGTGAAAATTAATACTCTATGGAGTGTCTATTTTAAATTTATTAACACTCTATCCACTTAAAATCTGAAAATAATTTTTCAATCATAAAAAATTAATTAATAAATATAAGATATTTTAAGAATATTTCAACTCTAACTCTAACAATTATGTGTAGGTGAAAATTTATTTTCACAACTGGGTATTAAAAGACACTCATTTATAACTCTAATTTGTTCTATTTCTTCATATGAAATCTATAATACACCAAAAAAAATATTTCTCTCTCTGTACAACAATCTGGTATAAGTTTCTCAACAAATTAGCATGTCGTTATACGTATTTATACTAAAAAATAAAAAACCATCAAAACCTATCTTCACAATCACCCCCAAAATAAACTCATCCTCGCTAACATTCACCGAACAGAGTATTGCCAGATGAGATAGAACAACGATAACAACTGAACAAACTGAAACCTTCCCAGTGAGGGTAACAGTGTAGGGTAAAATGTTAATTTCTTTCGCAATAAAAAATAAAAATAAATGAGAATCACTTCAGGGTGGTCCAACTCTTATACATAAAGAGTTAGTACCAACCTCCAATCAAGAAACACCTTACAACTTAAATAAGGAACAACCAAAACAATTCGAGAAAGCATTAAACAACCAGCCTCATACAATCTACTGGGTTCAGAACCAAGTTGGGGTACGTAAAGGAATTACGACAGGACTTTGCAAAAATCAAAGAGCAAACACCGGTTTAGGGTTTAGGGTTTAGGGTTTAGGGTTTAGGGTTTAGGTTCAGTGCAAATACCTCGAGCTGGTAAAATGTTAATTGCATGGACCACAAGAGTGTCACCTTCTTCATCGTTAATCGTTGGACCAGGGAGGCTTCCATTGAGTGCTGTAATCACACGTTGATTGCAGAGCGTGACACAGTTCAGTTACCAATCTTCTGCAACCCCTTTGCTCGCCATCCAAAGACCCCATTATAGCACAAAGGGATGTTGAAGCTAAATAATCACTGCAAGGGTGATTGGATTCAAGACCAAGTTAGCTACATACCAACATATGCAGCAAAAAATGCAGAACTTCGTTTTCTTGTAAATCTTAGTGTGATGCACCCTTCATACTTAGTTTAGATCGTGACCCTGTGTTGCCATCTGTCATTCCTACTCTTTTTCATCATTTTCCTTCAACACTGAATAGCTTATATATATATATATATATATATATATATATATATATATATATATATATGGTGAACTTGTATTATCTTTACTGGTTTTTTTATTCATATTTCCCTTGTTGTTCAATTCAGTAGAAATGTTGTTTAGTTTGGTTATGTAAAGTTGGTTTTACTCTTATCCATCTATAACACAGGTTTCATGCCAAAATAGATACCTTACATTCAAACAATAAGTGTTTATTAAGGTCTTCATATAAAACACACAAGTTACATTGCACTAAGATTTCTGTGTTCAGGATTTTCCTTTAGTTACTACTCTATAGCTCACTCTCCGTATAAAATAATTTATATTTAGAATTATTCTTGTCCTCCAATCATCCTAAAATAATCTTCACGTTCTCCGCTGATATTGTTCTACAATAACTTGTATACAGACTTCACTGTATATGTATTTGATTCATCATCTCTTTCGTTTTCATATATCTTGAAAGTGTAAAATTATGATATAATTCTCACTGAATTAGTGTATCTTTTATGTATATAGCCTATTGAGACATTCCAAATCATTTTTTAACATCCTTTATCCAATCATAATCCTATTTACTAACCAGTTTTAGGCTTCATTAAAAATTATGCCCATAGTCATGGCTTCATCCAAAATTAATATTGTTTTGGCTTCCAAATGGCCATAATCAATTCTATCAACATACATTAAACAGAAAAACGATTCATCTCCTTATCCATCTCAGATACATTTACAAAACAAAGGATGATACAATTTGATTGTATCTGAACAACATTGAACTTCACGTGTGTACAGTAATGGTGAATTAACAGATCAAAATCAGCCTTAACAACGTTAACCACATATTTATCTTCTTCCATCGTTGCATCAAACTCCCTATAGGTTAATTAATCAATCAGTCCATAAATTGAACTCTGTGAAATAAGCATGATCATCCCAATCAACCATTGAAGGTAGTGGAAAAAGACATAAACTCTCTGCCATTCTATCCAACAGACCCGGCATGTTAAACAATGCCTCCTCATCGAAGAACATGGTTGAAGACAAATCAAAATTGTTTTTCTCCTTGCCACTGTTGACAACATCACATTTTTCAAGATCCAAACTATGCATGTTATTCAAGGACGATTCCAACACTGTTTCCTGCGGCTTCTCCTCCATTGGTGGAACCTTTTTAACTCTCCTGCACTTAGCTTTGCGACTAGTTTTCTTGTGATGAGAAGTGGAGAAGGAAGAAAGCATGATTGGTCTGAAACTCTCAGCAGCTTTTACTGCAGCTGCTCGAATGTCTTTAGGTGAAGAGGAGGTAACGATGGGAAGAAGAGAAGCTGAGTTTGGAAAGTTTAGAATCGCTGAGTTGCCCCTAATGGCTAGGGCACCCACATCATGTGCCCTAGCTGCCATTTCAGGTGTAGGGTATGTCCCTAACCAAATCCTTGTGGTCTTCTTGGGTTCCCTGAGCTCACAAACCCACTTTCCCTTCCTTTGTCGGACACCCCTATAAATTGGGTGGCGAGTTTCCTTGAACTTCTTTCTCCCATCTTTCCTTTTGTGTGATACTACAAATTGTGCATGAAGTAAAGGATGTGAAAGTGGGTGAGGGTTAGTATTATTAAGTGTTGTGCATGGTGGTGATTGGGAAATGGTGGATGAAGATTGAAATGAAAAAGGGGATTCGATCTCAAAATTCATCATAGATAATTGTGAGTTTTGGTGGTGATAATAAGAGAAATTGAGAATGTAAGTTTTGTGAATTTTGGTGTAGTGTTCATGGAGTTGGGTCTTTATAAAGAGTGAGGAAAGTGTTTTGGAGTTACAATGATTTGACATATGCATGTGCCATAAATCATTTGCCATCGTATTCGAGGAAGAGGAGACTCAACCTACTTTAGTTTGTTTTATTTTCACACACTATATATCTTCAATAATTGATCTTTATACTTTATTTCTTTAGAGGAAAAGATGTTTCTTTGAACTTGTTTTTGTTATGGAAAATAGTTACTTTGATACTGCAAAAACAAACCACATTCACTTCACAAAGTAATATAATAATATTTTTAATTAAAATATTAATTAATGGAATTGTTAAGTGAATGTCTTTTGCTGTGTGAAGGTGAAGTTGTAAAAATGCAAAATGGTCAAAATAAAGTTTTAATGAATAGCTAGGTGGATGCACTCTTTATGTTTTTTTTTTTTATAAAGACAATGTATCCATGAACTTAAAGTCTAAAAAATAACGCTTCACAAATCTTAGTTGTAAAATAACTGTCATTGAATAAACTCATGGGGTGGGGGAATAATATGCTATTTTGGAATTTCGTAAACAAATCAATTTCTCTTATTCTTAAAACTCAACAAGTGTCGTCTTTGCCCACCAAATTTCATCTATCAAATGAAATAATCTTTATTTTCAATCACTTTCTACACACCATTTTAATTCACTATATTTTTTGGTAAAATTATTATTATTTTATATCTACCATCAAGTCAATTCTAACTTTAAGGTGGACATTATCACACTCTTCTATCCATGGAAGAAGAGAAAAATTTGAAGAAGAAGAAGAAGAAGAAAGACTCAAACCGAAGAAGAAAAAAAAAGATTGTTTGATCAATTCATCATTTTTTTACATGTTATTTTTTGTTTTTCATTTTCAACTCATCCAAAATTTATGTGTGTATGTTAAATTTTTATCATCATGAAAATTGAGTAAAAGAAGAGAATGCGGATACCCAAACATACTGTTGCGCTTGTGTTTTCGCTATTAATTATAAACTATACTAGAATCTGAGTTTCAGATCAACTGGAAATTTGACCGCTAATTTTGAAGACTGATTTAATAATCTTATTTTATAACAATAAAACATAATTTAAATACTGACAAATCTTAATTTCAAAAATAATTTTTAAATCAATTTCCATTTAATGAATTTCTCATAAATCAAAATTTTATCTTCTTTAAAAAAGTTGAGAAATCGAGATAGATTGCAGATATGTAAGTAGTTTAGTAAAATGCAAGGATAAATATAATGAAATTTTGATAAAGAAAAATCGAAGAATTACTTAGGTGATATTATAATTTGAAGGAGAGAAATTTTTTTCATGTTATATAAAATTTAATCTTTGGTTGGTAAGTTTCGAGTGAAATAAAATTGAAAATAATTTAATCAATTCTATTTTATAATTTTAAAAAATAGAAAATAAGAATTTTAAATAATATAAACTAAGAAAACATAATTTTAACAATATTAAACAATTCCTGTGAGAGTTCTTAATTACGTTCTAGAAATATAAAAGCTAGAAAAGGAATACGAAAGTGACGTCGTCTCATAATGAATACATACAGTATTACAGACTTTAAAATAAAATAAACTGATAGTGAAGTGAGTATTTGAAAGATGATGGTCAAGTGCATTGGAACTACACATATGCTTCACGTTTTCTGAACAAGTACGAAGAATACTATTTTCATCATTTTTCTGGGTTCATACTACAGAAACATTTGGTTGATTCTAAGCTAAATCATTAACTACGTCATGTTTATTGTGTAATATTTTAAATTTATACTATAAAAAAATATTAAATAAAAACTAATTTTAAAATTAAAAAAATTTAATTATTATATTAATTTATAAAAAAATATAAAATAATTTTTATTATTAATAAAAACATATAAACTAATTTTTAAATTATATATAATATAACATCAATTATTAATCTTAATTACTAATTATTTTAGAACTTAAATAGTTAGTAATTAAAATTTTAATAACTAATATTAAATACTAATTTCGAAAATAATTTATAATTTTTTATTAATAATAAAAATTATTTTAAATATTAATAATTTTATTTTAAATATAAAATAATATATAACTTAGTTAATATAATAATTAATTGTCTTTTATTTTTAAAATTATTTATTATTTAATACTTTTTTATAGTATTTATATATATAAATTGTTATTTTAATATTATTATTTATTATTAATACGCTTAATATTATTATATATTTATTATTAAAGTTAATATTAACATTTTTCTGAAAGAGGAAAATTAATTCATTTTAATTATAATAAAACCTATGATTATAAACTCTAAAGCAAATAAAATATTATTGCAACATAAAAAATAAGGAAAAGTTCATATTATAATCTTAATATGTATTTACATTGTTGTTATTATGTTAACACAAATTTAGAAATCATCCTTACATTTTGAAATTTAATTGGAAGGATTAAAAATAAGAGAAGTGGTGGTGATGGAGGATATAGAGAAAAAGTGATTAACAATGATAGTAAAAAATATAAATGATTTTACTAAATCTCTACATGTATAAGAAAAAAAAAACATATCTCGTTATTTTCTTTTATATTAATGTTAATTAAACAATTGATAATGAATTTTTTGTTTATGAGATTTGAGAAAAAAAAAATGATACAGAAGAATAAAACCAAGCTGCGAATTTTGACTAAAATTTTGAAGAGAAACTGATCCAATTTCACTTATCTCCTGCACGTTTTTCATTCTTTCAAACAACATAAGTTACACTAATATATAAAAAAACTTTCATTTGATAATTTTATCTGTTTTAAATCTTAAATAAATACCTACATAGATTGTGTATCTTCAGTTTCTCTTAATTTTTTTAATGTAGTTGTTATTCAGGGAGTAATATATAATGCAAAGGAAAATGTATTAATTAAGTTTAATTTCCTTAAATTTCAAAAAACAAAGGTACAATTAATATGCCTTATCAAATCTTGTGTTACAATACATTTTTATTTCTGTATCTATCTTCATCTTTCCAAAACCTCTTATATTTTGATATTGTGTTAGTGTATAAATCAAACATTTGCAAGTTCCAAAAAAACTCATCATCAACAATAAAAACAATATAAAGAAAGTCAACAACAGTAATATATTATTATTATTATTATTATTATATCATCCTATTTCACTAAAACAAACATATACATACTATGTCAGAGTATTACCCATGCTTTAGAAATAAAAGTATTTTTCAAAAGTAATATGTACATATATGTATTCATAACAAAATATATAAAAAGATATATCAGTAAAAAAAATTATTAAACAGAAATTAATTTTAGAGATAAAAAATAATTAATTGATATATTAAGTAAATTAGATATTATTTTAGAAATTAAAAAATATTACTACCAAAGTAGTTTATATTATTAATAAAATTTATAAGTTAGTATCTAAATTGGTATTTAATCTTCAGTTTAAATCAAACTTTCATTGAATTTTCACATCTACACAATACAAGTCATTCTAACAATGAAGTCGTGTACCTCATCCACGACTTCAACCATAATTCAGTAAAACTGAAATTATGTCATTCTAACATGATTTTAGTGTTAATAAAAAAGATAATTAAGTAAATGGAAATATCTTTAAACAAAGTTGTGTTTGTGCCACACGACTTTGACATCAACACAAAAGTCATCACTTGAAATCCAACAAAAATTATATTAAGGTAACACAACTTCTTCCCAATGAACTCATGTCATAGAAACATTACTCATCCATATGAGTAATTTTTCTTAAATATTTATTTTTTGGTGAAATTTGAAGAAAATTACACTAGTTTGGTAATTTTTCCTTCATTTTGTATCATGAAAAGTTGTCTTTAGATTTTTTTTTTTTATAAGTTTTAACAAAATATATATTGAATTTTAATTTCTTTGATTTGAATTTTAAAAAACTTGGACATCTGAAAACAATATTTTCTGCATATCATAATCAGCCCCCTGACACTATTGTTTGCTCCATTCTTAACCCACTCTATTTCATTAGATTCCCACAACATAAAAACACTCTCCTTATTAAACTTCGAACATTTCATCCTTGTATACACACCATATCCGCCTACTCTTTGCTAATCAACGTTCTTAGTTAACTTCTTTTAATGGAACTTCCTATCCCCCTTAAATTCATACTAATTATCTTCATCAACAGTCACACTGATCTTCCCTCGTTATTCCTCAATTTACCGTTCTCCCGAGCTTCCAGAGATTGAAGCCTACTGATGACTATATTTTCTTGACCAGAACGCGTGAAACCCATATCCTTACCAACCGTCCAAACTTTGACTGCCTCATACTCTTCATTTTTCATCTTTGAGATCCTGTTGCAATTCTCGATTGCGCTACCTAACAAAAAGATAGGGACTGACCTCAATACCAACTGCTGATCTAGATAATCCGCCTTAACCACCCTCATATCAAACAAATTGTTCTCTTTAAATGGAGAAGACACTACACCCTCACTTACAACCTCCTCATATACCTCTCCCCTGTATTGCCCACAAAGAAAATAACCATCTTGTCCCAACTGAGGCCACACCCCTTCATCTACTTTCAAAATCGATACATTCGTCTCCTATCTAACTCCACCCACCATATGTGTGGTGTTATTTTGCATATGTTTGTGATGAAAAGAATAAACTAAATAGTTTGTTTGAATTATTTTTTTAAAAGTAATTCAATTTTATGTAAAAAATATTAAAATACTTTATAACAAAATATGTTGTTTAGAATAAAGAATTTTGAAGAAATTAAAATTGTAAGAATTTATGAAAGTCAATTTGATTAATTAGAATTAGATAATTTTAAAGTTTATCTAAAAAAATAAAAATTTAAAATTTATCATACCATATCCTTCATTAAATTTATTATATTCTTTTCATATTCTTTCTTTAACTAAGACTTAATTGGAATATCATCGATTCAATTTAGACTAAATCATTATCAACTTAGCATTTTAACTTTGTTTTTTCAATTACTATCAATTAGATTTTTTTAAGATTAAAATTGACTATGATTATTTTTTATCATTATTGTTAATATTTTTATTAATATGTGCTAGTTTTATTTAACTAACATTAACCACAAGTTTTTTTTAATGTTCTTTAAATATATTTTTTTTAGCTCTCATGGACTATTATTATTATTATTATTTATTCATCTATTTATGAAATATTTATTGATTGATGTTTTCTCGAAGTTTTTTATGATGAATGTAAATGGGTTATTTTTTTGGTGAGAAAGAAAAATATATTTTAATTGAAATTAATTTGTATTTATCTTTTATTTATATTTACAAAAATTGTTATATTTGATTAATATGATTAGTATTATTTATGATAACTTTTATATTTAGTGATAGGGAAAATATATTTTATATTTAATGATAATCGAAATACTCTGTATATATACTAAAACTAAAAGAAAAATATTTTAGACAAAATAGAGTAATTATGATCCTAGGTTGAGGTCGATGTGGAAAGAGAACATCTTAGAACACGTGTTAATCGATATAAGTTTGAATTTGAATTTGAGTGAGAGTTGATGTGATGGTAAAAACTCCTCAATTGTGAGTTTTACATAAAGGTTCTTTTAAAAAAAGAGACATTAATAGTTGAAGATGGTAAATAATATTTTTGATAAATAGTAAAAGTATTGAGACGAAAACATAGTATTTGTATAAACTTAGTCTCGTGACAGTTGTTGGTCCTTGACTCGTTGATGTTAAAGAGGGTGTGTGTTATATGCTTTTGACTTCGGAGGCTCTGCACGTGCTTTCGTTTTTATATTCCGACGCTATTGCTTAGAGCATGCATGAAGATGAATAGAACGTAATGATGGGTTTTTCTTCTATACATACCGAGAAAGTACATCTCGTTCCATTAGAGCTTAATCAATTATCTAATGGAGTAATTAATATTATTTATAACGTAATCAAGATTCTTAGATTCTTTATACAATTTAAGAATATTATTATTATAATAGTTATTTTTTAGATTCTGTTTGAGAAGAGGATTTGAGAGAGTAAATTTAGAATAATTTGAGATAAAAGTGTAAAAAAAGTGAAGTTGTTTAGATTAATGTATCTTAGAGTATGTTTGTGAGTGATATAATGATAGTAAGAGATTTTTTATTTTTTTTTAAATGTGTAAAATGTAAGTTTATTAATTTATTATTTTTTTTAAAAATATTTAAATAATAAAATATGAGATATTTTTTGTGTAAATTTTAGTTAATTAAAATTTTATAAATACATATAAAAAATATGTAATAAAATCAAATCAAGATTAAAATTAACTTTTATTATTGTTAATATTATTATTTTAATTATTATTGAATATATAATTTATATTTATTATTATTGTTGTTTATAATTTATTATTATTATTTTAAAAAATTATTTTAATTACAGTTATTATTTATATTTTTTTATATATTCCTATTTTAAATTTTAAATATATTATTATTTCATAGATTTTACATTTATATTGCTAATTTATTTTCTTTTACTATTACTATATAAATACATTTATATTACTATTATATAAATATATTTATTTTATTACTATTATATTATATTATTATAATTAATTTTTTTATTCATATTATAAATATATAATATTTTTTTATTATAATATATATAAAGTGTTGTGCACATATAATTAAAGTCAAGGACAAAGTAGTAATAGACAAACTATCACCTATCTTTCTCCTTTTTTTCGTTCACCATAGAGGGGCCAAAATCTCAACATTTCTCTCCTTTCTTTCCTCGCATTTATGCAAGAATTAGTAAAACACAAACATCCAAGATCGGCCCTTCCATTCTACGTGAACAGTAAATACACATAAACAAACACAACATTAATGTTTGACAAATGAATTGGTAGTTAAGTAAGTCCTTTTAGCGTGTATAATATTGTAAAAGGATTGAAACACCTTTAAAATAATTCATTTTTCTATTGATAAAAAAAAATCTACACAAACAAACATTTAATAGGGAGCATGTATGAATTATTCATACTTTACTTCTTCTATATTATATTATACTTATATATAAACCTTTTTATTTACTTAAGCATCACATGATCTTTTGTTTTCTCTATATATTTACTTCTCTGTATATTTATTTGTGTTGGAAATCTCATATTGACTAGACATTAAGACATTTCATACTTTATAAGTGGGTGCAAACTTCATATTATAAGCTGGTTTTATGAGATTGAGTTAGATTTAAAATTCACTTTTCAATAATTTGACTTATCTTTATTTCATACTTTATAAGTGAATGCAAACCTCACCTTATAAGTTACCTCAGATTATAAGTTGGTTTTAATATATTTTTCTGCATACTTTTTCTCTCTTGTTTTAACTTTTGTTTATATAAAACATATAGTGTTAATTGATATTTTTTTTTAAGAGAAAATTGATATTGACATTTTTTTTATAAGAATTGAGATATTTTTAAAAGTTTTCTTTTAATTCAATTCATTATTGTTAATAAAAAAACTTCAGAACAAAATTGTCTAAAACATTTTCGATAAGAACACCTTCTATCTATATCATCTATTCCGTCATTATTTACTAATTTTATTATTTTACTACATTATAATATCTAGTTTAGTAAGTTAATTGAAGTTTTGGTTCACCAAATCTATAATATAAGTAATTTCGGCAGCATTAGCAATGGGAGCCACAATTATCCTCTTGTGTACAAAAGTCTTGAAAGAAACATCATGGATAAGAGCCATCAAGAGAGACAGAGACAACGCACAACAATCAAATTAAAAAAAATATATCTGACACGCGTCGTACAGATATTTTTTAATTTAAAAAAATAATTTCAAATATAAATATTTAACATTATATATCATTATTAGCTGTCAAATCATGTTGAAAAACACATACAACTATCTAGTAAAGAAGCCTCTAATAATCTAACACGTGCACTAACTGTATTTAGATTTAACTTAACTTTTTTTAACGGAATTTTATTATTTTGTTTCTTAACTTCTTTATATATATAGAGAGAGAATTTTATCTTTAGATAAATTATATCTTATGAACAAACTCTTGAATATAAATTTTTAGTAAATAAGTATTTTATTACAATTTTATCCAAGAAAATTTTCAGTAAATAACTGTTTTATTACAATTTTATTGTTGTACTTTCTTATTATTCTGGTCTTCTTATTTTGGCAGGGAACTATTTGTTTCCTCATTCATGTTTTCTGAGTTATCAAAGGTTCACATTAAGGAAACTGTTTTTTATGGAGAAATCATATTGCTATCTCTTTGTGATTGGATTTTATATATGATGTTTTGTTATGAGACAAAAGTACCTTATTATTTTTTTAATTGGGTTCATTAGTTTTCTAATTTATTCATTGATTTGTTGCCTATAAAAAATATTTTCTGACTTTTTTTTGTGTTGCAAAATTTCTCATTTAACGTTTTTTTATAAAATTTTAGATAGTTTATTATGATCGTAAAATGTTAGAGTATTTCAAGTATTTTATTTATTTCATATATTTTTTTGTTGTTGATGATTTTTTTTTAATCCAACAATACATACATATGGGTAAATTATTTGATGCAATCCTAACTTGCATCTTTATTTGTAGATTTTCTTCTTCATTGTTTTGATTTGAATTATGTCGGTTAATTTAAGTGAGGTTAGATCAATACTATTAGGAAGAGTCGAAATTTGTCTAACAAGAAGACAACTTTAGAGAGAACTTTGAGCAAACAAAAGTATCTCAATTTGAGAGCATTTCATTACTCAAATATTAAATGAAGAACTCTAAATTTGATATTCATTCTCTTTCAAATCTCCTTCTACTAGAGAGCTTTCAAGGCCTAGTAATTTTTAGAAAGTTGGTTAAACCTCTTTCTACTTCCTAGCATCCAAACTACTCAAATTTCTCACATTCAACTTGTACCATCCATCTTCTTGGATTGCATTACTATCATCATATTCATATGTGAAAGTAATATATAATTAGTATTAATAGAAAATTTAGCAGAAGAACGTTTGAAATTTAAGAGTGAAATATAAGTTGTGTAAAATTTAGAACTTAATTAAAGTTATAAAATTAAGATAAATTCTATTCATGTGCCCATGTCGTTTTTCAAAGAAAATTTTTGATTCACATGCAATGGCAACGTGGTGGGGGCTCAAGAATAACACTAGCTGGTGGAAATATTGGGATAATGGCATAATAATGAAATTTGGGAATCGTTTATATATATATATATATATATATATATATAACGATATTTTAAAATATAAAAATGAGTATTGAACTCAAAATACAAGAAAAGTACTAAATTTATAATATAATAAAAAAATACATGTTACAAACACGAACGTAAGACTTATAAAAAACACTAATAGAGAAATATATAAGAACTGACACATTCATTAAATGTTCCAATTTTTTTAATTATATTTTTTCTGATGGAAAATGTTTGAAATTGAATTTTTACTCTATAGATATAAATGAAGATAATTTTGGATCTTCCATCTCACAATTGGAAATAAATACTAATCTAAAAATGATATTTATATTAATTATTTGAGATTAATCATATTATTTTTAAATTTGATGTGAAAGTAAGTGATTTAAGAAATATGATAATTTCACATTTATCATACAACCGACTAAATTTTTTATATATTTGTAATGGTAGGGTTTACAACACCGAAACTATGTTTCGGTACCCGGTTATTATACCGACCAACATCACAAAGATCCTTACACTTAAGTAAGATTAGTGAGGTTAGTTAACCATTAAGAGATAGATAATACACTTCTAAACATGACTTAGCTCCATAATCTGGTCCAATAAGAAAAGACTCATAATAACCACATAAATAGGCACAAAATCTTATAACCAAGTACATCATTATACCGTACTCAGAATACCGAGTGTCGAATACTAAATCTGACTTGAGCGTCGAAGTGTCTTCTATAGATAACATCTGAGTCTGGACTCTGTGGAGACCAAGAAGCAGAAGGAGGAGAGTAAAGAACTTGCTTAGAGAGATATAGGAGTGCAGACTGACCGACTAAGGCGACAGAGAAAAGGAGCAACTTGAATCGTACTCTTGATTTCAATCCCGTTCGAGAACAATATTTATGTCTATTTAGGACAAAAACTCACATATGTTACAAATTTAAATATAAATTGAAAGTTTTACTTCAACTAAAAATAAGAAAATTTATATAAAAAACAAACACAAATAAATCGAATCCATGATTAAATATAAAATTTATAATCACTATACCACATTATTTTCACATTATAATTATTCTTATGATTATTATTAATAGTATTAATAATTTTTATATTTAATATTAATATTATTAGTAATGATATTAATATTATTAGTAATAATATTAAATAATAATATATTATTAATATTAATATTATTGTTGTTATTGATAATAATAATAATAATAATAATATTATTATTATTATTTTTATTATAGTGATTCATAAGTCATATTTGAAAAAAAATGTTGTAAGTTTTACTTTTAGGCCACATTTATATGTCTATGACCACTTTTAAATACAAATTTATTTTTTAATCGGTATATTCTAAAGACAACATTTAAAAAAACATTGTTTAAATAAGCAATGATTTACAAACTTAATTTTTGGTATAATCATGTCTTCTTATCTATCTATATGATATATTAAAGTTAACATGTAATAAATGTTGTCTAAATTACCCACAATTTAAAAATGTGACCTAAAATGTTGTTTAGAACACTCACTTTTTAAAAAGGATTGTCTAAAGTACACAAAGTATTGCTTTTGAAGTACCCCTATTTTAATAAATGTTGTCTGAAGTACCTACATCTTAATAAGTTTTACATATAATTGTCTATGTTTTATAACATATTTTTGAAATAAATAGATAATGTTTTTCTCACATACTTTAAATTAAAGAAAAATAAATCTTAATATATAACTAACAATTAAAAATTATTGTTTATCTCTAATTTAGACAAATGTCAACATTGTATAAAGGAAAAAATGGTGTAACAAAATATAAGAGGTTGTATAGGTGGTGTAACAAATTATTGCAACAAAAAGAATATAAAAAAAAATATGTGTGAGTAAAGGAAATGATACTTTAAAAAGATTTTAAAAAATATTTTTTATATTTATTGTATTTGAAGTAAAAAAAACTAAAATATAATATCAATCTAAAAGAGTTTTTTTTTTTTTTTTTTTTTTTTTTTTTTTTAATTTTTTTTTTTTTTTATTTTTTTTTTTTTTTTTTTTTTTTTTTTTTTTTTTTTTTTTTTTTTTTTTTTTTTTTTTTTTTTTTTTTTTTTTTTTGTTTTTGA
>Ga0123342_1000639_pt1 | contig 56362 bp, 18 predicted proteins | sample Turbeawhitnodule_FD_89960 | JGI IMG/M metagenome (GOLD analysis project Ga0123342, IMG submission 89960) | Root nodule microbial communities of legume samples collected from Mexico - Turtle bean Mexico white nodule | ecosystem: Host-associated > Plants > Roots > Nodule | place: Mexico: Nepantla...
AAAAAAAAAAAAAAAATATAATTGAAAAAAAAAAAAAAAAAAAAAAATATTTTTCTTTTTTTTTATATATATATATATATATATATATATATATATATATATATATATATATATATATAATTGTGATGTGACCATTTTTATTTTTTTAATCTTAGAGGAGAAGAATGAAAAATGGTGGGGTCTATGTAGATACTCTTTTGAATTCATTTTTACATTGAAAGGAATATTAAATAAATTAACATTATTTAAGTAAATGAATTTAACTATAAATTAATAACAGAAATTTATGAAACAAACTAATCTTAATCCTTCTATTCTACAACTCCTACGATAAATTATATTTAACTACAATGCTGAAATTTTAACTGACGAAAATTTCTCTTTTAAATTATTATTTTTTCTTTGTTTTACAAAGTTCAAACTCGAACTTTTACTTAAGGAAATTAAATTCAATACCAAACATGGCCATCTTATCATTAACATTGACCAAACAAACTTATAAAAAATATACATGATTTCTTTGTTAAAAAATAGTTTTAATTATCAAAATATACGTGTTAATATAAAGATATTCAAATCATTTAAAGATTATTGTACATACACTATAGATAATAAAATCTAAATTTGAAACTTTATAGAAACTATCTACATTTATCATCATTAAATTTATCTACTTATGCATATTTTAAACAATGAAACAAAATTTGCTAATGGAATAGTATGAGTTTTGACTTTTGAGAGTTAAGTTGAAATCTTTTTCTTAATGATGTTGTGGAAATAGTTGAATCCTTGGATACCTAATTGAGACTTGAGTAATAATTAGACTAGGACTTGGGATTTGAATAATTAGACCTATAGATATCTAAAATAAATTTTGAGTAATTATTTTAATTATTTATGATCAATAAAAACATTAAAAAATTTATTAAGTTAAAAACCAAAACAATTAGTTATTATATAAAACTAAATTACTATTTTATAAACTAAAGAATTATTAATATCTAGAATATTTTTTATTATTAATAAAAATTTATAAAATAATTTTTAAATTAGTATCTCATTATTAATCATCGAGAATTTAATTATTAATTATTTATTTTAAATTAATTTTTTAAAAATTAATTTAGAAACTAAAATCTTAATAATTAATTTAGATACTAATTTAAAATTATTTTAAAAAATTAGAGCCTATTAATATTAATTATATTGATATAAGTAGAACACCTGAAGAAGCTATATAAATAAATAATTGTACTTGTGAGCATGGTACCACGGGAATATCAGAAACTACTCTTAATAATTTATGATATCCATGCCTTATCCTCATTCTGCATTATTAACTCCAATAACTTCTCATTCTTATAATTATTCTTTTACACATTAAAACAATTCAATGTCATTATTTGATTAGACATTCAACATTATTTGATTAGACTTTCAACTTAGCTTTAAATCATAGTTTAATGTATTAATGTTTCATGAAAACTTAAAACTTATCACAATTGTTAGGGTTATTTTTTTTATATTCATATACGGAAAATGATATATTTTGACATCTAAACAATTACTTGAAAACTTACTTTTAAGAATAATATAGTTATTAGATTTTTTTTTGTAATTATAAAAAAAAGAAAAAAAAGAACAAAATAATCGATGTCAACTAGTTATATAATTTTATTGGGGTGCTAATATATATATAATATGTGTGAAATTTTTTTAATCAATGATGACTTCTATTATTGTCCATTAGTTACTCTTTTTTGTATCTAAATTAATCACTAAGATAAATTAATTATTTTGGTATTATTTATTGAAATTTTTCTATAAAAATACTAGAGAAATTCAGTATAAAAGAGTCAATAGATCTATATAAAATATTATGACACCGTATTTAATCTAAAAATTTATTAATTTTTTATCTTTATATTATTTTTCTTGCCTATTTTTATTTAATATGAAATTGTAACGATATTAATTAAGTGTTTTGAAGAAGATTAGTGTTTGATTATTGAAGTTGAGAGGCATTTTGATAAAGAGGATATAAAATATAATAGTGAGAAAAGTAGAAATAATTGGATTGGAACAAGTGTAAGTGTAGAGTCCTTAAATTTGGGGATTAGGGTTGACGTGGACAATTGGAGTATTACGTGGCGATGTGTCGTTGATGAAACAATTAATGCGACACACAAAGACAATTTTCATATCGTCATTATCCACCAAACCAAACGACTCCTTTTTGGGCCAGTCTTTTTCTTCTCCACACCCTTCTTTTCACACCTATTTTCTATTCACCACTCTTCTTAGCCACACACTTTCAAATTTCTCTTTTCTCCTTTTCTCTCTAGTCAAATTACTTCTATATGTCACTATATGCCACCATTCGCATCATCTTTTCTTCATTTTCTTTCTCACAATTTTTGTTAGCAACCTTACTTTCACAAAACTAGCTCAAAATATGATAAAATTTTTAGCAGTGGTTGAGTGGTTTGTAGAGTCTGAAGAATGTTTGTATGTTAGGTATTGAGCAGGTTGATCTTGATCACTTTTTGTATAAAAGTTAGAACATTCCTAAAATATGTATATGGATATCTCTAAAGTGTTTCATTTTATTTTATTTATTCTTTATTGATAAAAAAATAATTTAATTATTACATCTCAATTATGTCTCAGACTATATTTGTGTTGTAATTTACTTTAGTAATCTTAATGAATTCCAAACCTATTTATAAAAAAAAAAGAGTGAATTAAAGAAAAAAGTCTTCGTGTTATTAGATATGAGAATTGTAAATATAAATTATTATAATACATTTTAAGAGTTAAATAATAATAATGTATTAATTAATAGTGCTAAATAATAATAAAAATGGTTTCTAAAATAATTTCTATTATTGTTAAATGGTTTCTAAATTAGTATTTAATTAACCACCAAAGTTTTAACTACCAATTATTTAATTTTTAAATTTGGTAGAAAAAACTTTGGTTGCTAATTAAATACTAATTTAGAAACCATTTAACAATAATAGAAATTAATTTAGAAACTAAAATTTTTTAGTCTCTAAGATGGTTTCTAATTTAGTCACTATAACAACTAATTTTTTTTGTCACTAAAAAATAGTTTTTATTTCATGATTTTCTGATAGTGCATATTAAGAATTAAACTTTAAACTTAACTCAACTTCATAAAACCAGTTTATAAGGTGAGGTTTTACACCCACTTATATATTATGAAATGTCTTAATCTCTAGTTGATGTAAGATTTCCGACATTACCCACCCGTTAAATATTTTAAACTTTTACGTTTAATATATTGTTTTATTTAAGGGCAATAGTGTATTTACAAATTGAATATACAACATATATAAGAAATCAATCTATAAAAGTTAAGAAATTTGGCATATTCACCAAAATTGTTCTTTCTTTTTCCCCACAAGTTTCAATATTAGAAAGATTTTGCAGAAACCCGTGGAGATTTGTACTGCAATTGTTGAAGGTACAAGAAGGAAAATGAAATGTGTTAAAGGTAGAAGAGTGTAATGACAATGAAAATTAAATTTAGGAGAAAGTAGATGGTACCAATATCTTTCAAGGAAGCTTCCTAGAAACTTCATAAAACACAGAGTACGAGTGAAACTCATGTGGATTCTCCTTAACAAGCAAAATGTTTGTTTTATTGTTTCTACATTTACTTTTTCGGTCACTAAAAACAAGTTAGGTCTTTTTGTTTGTTTTGTTCTATTCTTTAATCATCCATTTAATTTATTTTTTTTATAAAAAAAATAAGATGGTAAAAAAAAAGAGTAAACAAGAATGAGGTGAAAACACTACAACAAATTTATTAAATAACAATTAAAATTAAAAACAAAAAAAATAATGACTATATTAACTAAATTAGAGTCGTCAAGTCACTTGTTCTCCGTTTGTGATTTTTCTTGGAGGATCTGGTGTCTTTGCTTTGAATGGCTTGGAGTGTCGTTCATAATCCATTTGGATCCTATGTAAAATTTTATTCAATTCAGGTTGAGTCAGACATCTGTTTGAGTTAATGATGTTTGGGGGCAATTTGGGTTGGAATTGTGAGTGAAATTTGGAAGCATAGGAACTCGGTCGTCTTTAATGGAGGAGTGACAGATGTGTTAGAAGTTTTTGTCTGAGCGCAAGTAAAGGTGTGGTCTTGGATTGCTGCAAAGTCCCGCGAAGTTTATTTTTCCTACCCCTGTTGTGTTCTGGATCCTTTGGCCTGTATACGGCTGATTCGGTAAAGCTAGTTAACGTTTGGTTTGGTTGGTCCTTTGTCCGACGGTTTTGCGTGCCAAGTTAGGAGTTGAATTCTATGTGTTTTTGTAAAATGGTTGGACCACCCCTGAAGTGGTTCCCATTTATTTATTTTTGATTGTTGATAAAAAAAAACTAAATTAGATACTATTTTAGAAACTAAAAAATTATTTGTATTAAAATAGTTTCTAAATTGATATCTAAATTAGCTACCAGGATTTTAGCTACTAAAATTTTATATTATAAATTGGTCTCTAATTTATAATCTAAAATATTAAGCTAAAACTTTGGTAGCTAATGGTTATATACCAATTTAAAAATTACTTTATAAAACTTTTATTAATAATAGAAACTACTTTAGATATTAATAATTTTTTTAATTTTTAAAATTATCTTTAATTTAGCTTAAGTAATCAATTATATTGATTTGTAAAATTAATTTGTTCATCTTATTGTAGTGAAATTTGTATAAAGAAATAGATCTATTATTAATGATATGATAGGAAATGAGATGAATAATGAAGAATAATTCATGTATATATGCTTTAACAAGACTTCTAAAGAGATAGAAAACACAAGTAAATATTTTTTTGGCTATTTACAAAATTCAATTACTTAATTTATTACCAAAACGATTAATTTAGTTTATCACATTATATTTGTTTTGTTTTTATAAACTCTCCTGTTCAATCAGGAACATTTAGTCTTACAAACATGAATTTTAATTTGAGTTTTATGAACAAGGGAAAATGATTTTTTTTTTAAAATGTTAATAAAACATTTGAAGATTTGAAATTTTAAATATATTTAGACAATGGGAAAAAAACAAAAGTAGTGTGCATCTGCATGGATATGGTTGAATTGAGAATGAAAAGAGCATAGAAAACTCCAAAAAGGCTTCTTCCCTCTTCTGCAGGTAATCTGCCATGAAAGCAAGATCTGAAATAGTTAGCTAGAGGTCCCTCTCTAACCCAGCTAACACCACTTTTCATCTTTCTCATCCTCAACTGCAATTCCTATCACATTATTACTATCACTCTTCTTCTCAAACTATTCAATTTTTAATTACACACATCACACAAAAATATAAATAATTAATATTGAATTAACAACTAATTTTAGACAAAAATAATAATTAATTAATAAAAAATTATAAAATAGTTTTTTTTGCCACCGTCAATATAATCTCTATCGTTCAGGAGTCGAACAACAACAATTTGTATACTCCTTTCTCCTCTTATTAATCGAGATGATTTTTTGAGAGACTATATTTTAAAATCTAATGTAATAAATAGTTAAAATATTGATAATTAATATTAGATAAAAAAAGATTAATTTAATTTTTTTATTATTAATAATAAAATATTTTAAATACTAATACTTTTTTAATTTATAAATAATATATAGTTTAATCAATACAGTATTTTTTTTTTTTAAATTAGTTTTTTAATACTCTATTTACTATTTGTACAGTAACAAAAAGTTATCTTTTATTTTAATTTTAAGTTCCACTCTCAGATCAAATGAATGTAAGTGTATCTTGAAAGACCACACACACCTCAAGATGGTAAGTTAAAAAGAGGCTGAATGAATTATTCAGTAATATTTTTTTTTTTAATACCAAAATATGATAATTTAATAAAACTTAATTCAATTCTAGAACACATTCTTTCCTTATTTTTTCAGTACAGTTTCTTAAGTCCAATATTTTTGAACTTGTAAGAAGTGAGTCTTTTTTAGAATAAACTATGATATATCTGTAAAATGAATTCTATCCATAACCCTACCAAATGAATATGCATGATTATATGATTATAATGAGAGTATTGTCCTCATTAGAAGCACTTAATTAGCCGGCACATGAGCCATGAGTTGCCACCCTCACTCCTTTCATTGGATCATATATGGTTAACCAAAACCTTTTACACCATTTCAACCTCCATCCAACTAGTTGACACAAACTTCCAAACTCTGAGGAATTGCATGAATAATAATAAAATAATAATAATAATTAAAAAATAAAATGATGTTTCGATACGTTTAATATAGTCTCACGTCATCTAGGAGTCGAGATCAAGGTCAATTTAAATATAGTTTTCTCTCTTAATTCACCGAGACGTCTTTTAAGGACAAAATCGTGATGGAACTCCAAACTCCAAAACAAACAATATACATGTAGTGATTGACCTCTAAGTTAAAGTTTAGGATTTAGGATTTAGAAGTCTAGATCAATGTCAGTTTAAATACATCTTTCTCCTTTAATCCATCGACACACTTTTTAAAGATAAAATCGTAATGGAACTTTAAACTCCAAAACAAACAATATATCTGTTGTGATTGACCTATAACGATGGTATTGAACGGACTTGAGATTGAAAGAGAGATTGCATTAAGATTATGTTGGAGGCGTGCAGGGCAACCATGGGCTTACCTAGCGTGCATGGAAGGTCCATAGGGTGCAATCATATCTCCTTGTCTAGTTCTTATCTAAAAAGATAGAAAACATAGTGATATATGCAGTGAAGGCAAAGGGCAGTTCTGTAACTTGTGCTAGGGTCTTTATTGCCCTTTATAAGAGAGTGTGAGTGTTGTGCATGATTGGATGTGTGCTAATATTTCATCTATTGGTGTTGTTTCTGAGTTGAGTTTTGGTCTTCTTTTCCATTTTGGGATCATCATCACCACTAAAAACAACTCTTTATTCTCCATCCAGGTATTCTCTTCTTCTTTCTTCCCCCATTCACTTATTTATATACAATAATATCATCTTTTCTTCCCTTCAATTATTGCTCCTTTTACTCTTTCACTACTTCACTCTTATCACCCTTTCCCTCCTAATCTTTCTCAAATAAATACCAATATTTCTGCTATATAATATGCCACTCTACAGTTTTTTTTATAGAAAGAAACAATATACACATAAGAATATATACATAAGAAAAAGAAGTGATTCATATAAAAAAAAACCTAAAACGAGCTTAAAACATATATAACACTTACCCTTATTTCTTGTAGTATATATATTTTACATTATAAACTCTTATACGAGATTTATAGTGGTAGATTATTTTTTACTTTTTCATTTGAATGGTTTGAAGACCAGAAAAATTAGTTCCTATTATATAGGTATGTATAAGGGTTAAACCACCCTTAAGTGTTTTATGTTATTAGTCGATAAAAAAAACATTATAAACTGATACATATACTGTAAATTTGTTTTTCTACTAGAGAAATAATATGAGGGGTTCATTTGTTTAATTAAGTTGTTTTCGAATCAATGGTTGAATAGGGCATGAACACACTACACTGCTTCAATACAGAGAAAGAAGAGATAATTTCTAAGCAGCAATATTGAAACTCTTCAATTTTTCAAAGGATAATAGAATTTCTCTTCTAATGATATTTATTTGGTTATCAACAAAGATTAAATGAATTAAAAGAAATATTTCAAGTAAGTCATTATTTGTTTAAATTAAGATTTTTTTGTTATTGGAGAACAGTGGTGAAAATATGGAGAAAGCAAACACATCACTAGTGAGAACGAAATCCGATCAGTTGGTGGAGTCTATGGTGGCGGCGATGAAGTCGCCGCCGTCGAGCGACCACTCTGCGAACGGGGTGGGGGAAGGTGGCGGGACCCTTTCGAGGAAGTCGAGCAGGCGGCTGACCGGCGCGTCACCAGGACGCGGCGGCGGAGGGAAGAACACGCACATAAGAAAGTCGAGAAGTGCTCAAATAAGCCAAATGAAGTTGGAGTTTGATGATTTGAGCAGTGGTGCAGCACTGAGCAGAGCTTCAAGTGCTAGCTTGGGACTCTCTTTCTCCTTCACTGGCTTCACCATGCCTCCTGAAGAAATTGCTGACTCCAAACCCTTCAGCGATGATGATATTCGTAAGTTAATGCTATCTACCATCTCTTTCTTTCCCTCACTTTTCTATATCATGCATTTTCTTCTTCAAAAGCTCAGACACATTTCATAAATGATGTGTTTAGGGTTTAAGCTGTGTTAAACACCGAAACTCGTAGAACACGTTTTGGTGATGTGTCAAATTAAAACAAAAATTTTGTTAGATTTATGATATTTTAGTACGGTTTTAACACAATTTTAAAAAATAAAAATACATTAATATATATATATATATATTTTAATATAAATATAAAAATAAAAAACAAATTCTTTTGAACCAATCATAAAAAATATTTTTTTGTTAAAAAAATAAAAACATATTTATACACGTAACTCTTTAAAATTTGTGTTTTTTATCTTACATTTTAGAAATTATATGTATATCTAACTGAGTACTAGAAATTATATGTATATCTAACTGAGTACTAGTCAGTCAGTCTATGTCGCAGAAAGAATTTCATACTTACTATTCTTTCGAAACTATTTACTTTTTAACACAAATATTATGATAAGAATTTTTCAGATAACATTACAATTCTGATTAAACAATGATATGCTAAAAATACTTAGAGTGTATAATTTTTTTTCCATTTAATGTAAAATATATAATAAATAAACCAAATGAAATGAATTAAACTTTGTTTGTTTTATTCTATAGGTTGATCCTTATATATAGCGTCAATCATTCAATGATGGTCCAGGATAATTGAAAATGATGTCACTTTTCATTTTTTATATTCAATGGACAAATAAATAATTATAAAGTAAGAACTTGATAGTAGAAAAAGTTTTGGAAAATGAAATTCTTACACTCATTCAAATCATTTTCTATGTATCATTCAAATAATTAGGAATATACATAAAGCTAAATCTACACTACTTATAATATTTTACTTCTACTTTTCCATTACAACAGCTATCTTATTTCATTCTCTCCACTATAAAATAAAATTAAAAATACATAAACTAGCCATACAAATACGACTTCCCAAATGCATGATATGTTATAAGTATTTATTATATAATTAAATCACTTGATAAATCCAATACATTTTCGTCTCAAGTTTGAGGGATAACATCGTTAAGATTAATCATCGAATTCGAGGTATTGTCCATTTTAGAGATTGATGCGGTTTTGTCCTTAAAAGATACTTCAGTGGGTTGAGAGATAAATGTGTTTTTAAACCGCCATTGACCTCGACATCTAAGCGATATAAGACTATATTAGCGGTAGTAGAATAAATCCCCCTAGTCAAGGTCTAAGGGGAGGATTTTTCCTAGTTGAAAGGCTAAGAAGCATTTTTGTCCCCACATATGACATCACTTTTCTGGTCTCAAAGCAAACAATACTTTAGATGCGATGATTGACCATAACAATGTTATCTCTCAAAATTGAGGTTGAACTATAAATTACTATGGAGGTTGGAATCTCAACCGACTAAATAAAAATGATATATTTTTTTATTAATAAAGTATATACTATCTGAATTTGAGTAATTTAATTTAAAGAGGCATGTTATATGTATATGGTGTCGTGGAGGTATAGTAACCAGAGAATATATATGGTGAGATTGGGTGTGATGTGTGATGGAGATTTACTTTACAGATCTGAGTAGATTTCCTTTTTGTGAATAATAATAATGAAAGAAGCATCTGCATGCATTTATCAGAACAACCTTTTGGAAAGGGCAAAGAGAACAGAAAGTGAAGAACATCAAAACTTCATTCATTTTCCTCTTAACTGCTATAATCCAAACAACTCAACTCCCTCTTCGTACCTTTCCGTAATCACTCCAACCAAACTTTTCTACACTAAAATCACATTACTATTTTTATACCAAAATTATTTTTTAAATTACAATTTTTCCATTGGTATGAATATATATGTCTTTATAACTCTTTTAATTAGGAACAAATTTTAATTACTTGAATATAATTTTTTTTAAGAGTATAAGTTTTTGCTAGGTTTCGAATTTTGTTTTTATTAAAAAAATAAAATAAAATAAAACAAGATAATTTAGAAATAGTCCAATCTATATACAGAAAAACTTCAAACCAATCTTCTTAAAATCTAACTAATTCGGGATACAATAAATTTTACAAAACTTTACAAATCAAGACTAATAAAGACATGATAAAGACATGATCACAATAGACATCATCCCTCAAACAGAGTCATGTTTAAGGTTTAGGGTTTCTGACACAGAAATACAAATTAAAAATCATCCACACCCTTCTTCAAAATCGAACACAATTTTTGTCAGCAGCCAGAAAAAGTCAAACACTCAAGTCTCATAAAATATATAATTGGGTGATGTTTTTTTTTTCTAAAAAAATCAAAATGATTTTTTTCATTTTTTTAATTTTTTGCTTATAAAAAGTTGTGAAAAAGTTTGATAGAAAAGCATGTAGTAAAAAGTAAATTGGATAGATTTGGCATTAAAAAAAGGTTGTGGTAGATCTGCAAGGAAGGAGTGTAACCACAAAAAGCCCGTGATTGATTACTCAGTCTAGTGGTCCCCACAACACACTCCTCTTCAACATAACTGTCTTTTTCATTATCTCTTCTCATTAATAATTCCATCACCATTCTCATTAACATTTATACTTATATTAAAAGATTCATTAACATCAATCATTTACACTAATTAAATCCTTTAACAACTTTTTTAGTTAAATAAACCAATTCAATCATTGAATTGGATTTTCTCTAGAATGGATCATGTTTGTAGAATTGTGTGAAAACAAACTAATTGCTCTTTCATTAATCTACTTTATTTTATCATACAATCTATATATTGAGTATAAATAAACGTGGCTAAATAAAATATTAAAGAACATGTTAATTAATTATGTGAAATTTGATATACATATTTTAAAAAAATTACTAATTAAATAATTTAATATTGGTTAAATTAATTTCTTAAAAGTTTATATAAATTTTATGCTTGCTCGACTTTTTCTCCTCTTAAACTTACTAATTTTATGACCTAAATATGTATTTCCTTCTTTTTTTAAAATATATCTTACCAGACTGCTTTTTTAATTATTTATTTTATTGATTTTTTTACCAAATTCTACTAATATGTAAATAATAAATAAATGCTATATTTTTCTCTCTTACAAAAATTGAAAAAAATTAAGCTTTAAAGTTTAAACCCTAACACGAATATCCTCTCTCTATCCATATATTTATTATTTAAATATAATTTTTAAAATAATATTACAGTTATAGATAAAATTAATATTATTAACTAAATAAATAAATTTTCTTAATAATCTTAAATTAGCTATAACTATAACTATATATTACAAAGTGGACTTTAAGTCTAACTCAACCCCATAAACCGACTCATGGGGTAAGGTTTGCACCCACTTATCTACAATAAAAGGCTTTAATCTCTAGTCGATGTGGGATCTCTAGAGAAGGAAAACAACATAATAAGACTTCAAATTTGAAAGTGATTGAGAGGAGAAATTTAACTAATTTTTAATAAAAATTAAAAAATCATTACAAGAAAATCATTAAATAGTAATCAAATTTAGAGATAAAAAAAATAATTAATCACTATATTAACTAAATTAGATACTAATTTAGACACTAAAAATGATTGGTATTTAAAGTAGTTTCGATTATTAATACAAATTTATAAAATAGTTTCTAAGTTGGTATCTAAATTAGAAACTAAGGTTTTAGTTACTAATATTTTAGCTTCTAAATTAGTTTCTAAAAGATTAATAAAAACTAATTTAGGGTATAAAGTAGTAAGTAACTAAAACCTTGATAGGTAATGGTTAGATACTAATTTAAAAACTATTTTATAATTTTTTTTAATAATATAAACTATTTTAGATACCATAATTTTTTTAGTTTATAAAATGGTCGTGCTAATCTAGTCAAATAGTAACTAATTATTTTTGTTTTTAAAATTAGTTTTTATTTAATGATTATTTTTTTTAAGGTATATATGTTTATAAGATGATTGAAAAACATAATTATTGTAGCTGTATAAAGTAAGTTTAATTAATTGTATTAATTACTAATTGTACAAGTTTTCTGATGTGATTCATTGGGTGGCTTTTCAATTTATTGGAGAGATTTCTCAGTCAAGGTTTTGGTTTCTTTCTGCATCTATGTCCATCATCATATATAAAGCTCCAAGCATTTTTCTTCTTGAGGTACTGTTATGAGGGGAACCTGACACATTTTGTGAACTAATGTCTTTGAAAGACAATTTTACTTGTTAATTATGTCGTACCTATGGCTCCACACACAAGTGAAACTGTCTCTGTCTGTGTTTTTTTTTTCCTTCTTCCTTTTTTCTGGGAGACCAAATTGCCTCATACTTGGGCCCCTCGATTAAATTCAGGTTGACTTTTCACTTTCACTGATATGAGGATGCAACTTCACTATGATCCATGCTACCCCACATGAGTTTTCATGACCAGCAAATGTTGCACCCCTTTAATGGATCATGTAGTGTCACTGACATGAGAAGCATCCATGCATAGTTTCTTTCGAATCATTTTAAAGATATCTGCCCTCTCAACATAACACCACCACATAGACTTGGTCAAGATCAAGAACAAGCACATTTATTCATTTCTAGTGCACAATTGTGTTGGCCTCTGATTAAGGAGCTTCTTTTTCCCAACTTGAATTCTATAAAAAGGGTTGTTTACTATGTATGTTGCAGCTGAAGATATCGAAGCTGGGCCTAGGACAAAGTTTCAAACAGAACCTACTTTACCCATATTTCTCAAGGTAATGCACATTTTACATGTATAATTATCTCCATCTCTGCACCAATCTCTATACCAACTTCTGTCAGATTCAATATTAGACATCATTATACAACTTGACATAATTAGTAGTACTATTTAGTACTTGAATATTTTTTGAACTTATGCGTATCTTCCATTTTAGGGATTATGTGTTTCCATATTGTATCATTGTCCGTGTTCAGTCTATGCTACATAGCTATTTAGTACTTGAATATATTTTGAACTTTATAACATTGAGCATAGTTCTTATGATGTGTTGGTGATGGATGACACACATATAATGAGTTTTGTTCTCGTTATGGAATGTGCAGTTCACAGATGTGAGCTACAAGGTAGTGATGAAAGGCATGACCACAACTGAGGAGAAGGATATCTTGAATGGGATCACTGGTTCTGTAAATCCAGGGGAAGTTTTGGCATTGATGGGTCCCTCAGGAAGTGGAAAAACAACTCTTTTAAACCTTCTTGGTGGCAGGCTATGCCATCCTATAAGTGGTGGCTCTATCACTTACAATGATGAACCATACTCTAAGTTCCTTAAGAGCAGGTAAAACATATAATTATAATAGCCATATTTACATGCTTATATGGTGTATTTGTATACCACCTTCCAAGTGCATCTGCAAGAAACATATTCAAAAAGTGAAAATAAAGAGGGTACTTAAATTAAACTAAAGAAGTTATTTTTAAGATAATTATCTAAAAGTTAACCACCTTATCATATATAACAGTTTTGTAGTAGTTATTTCATCAATGCATATAAGATTTTCTCTTAATTTAAACATAGTGATGAAATTCTTAACAAGTCAAAGGTTGCAAGTTTGTTAGTGATCAAAATGAACTTCCATCAATAGGATAGAGGTTTAACACTATTTTCCCTTCAAATGGTGTACTTGTATTTGTTTGTGACAGGATAGGGTTTGTGACACAAGATGATGTTCTTTTTCCTCACTTGACTGTGAAAGAGACTTTGACATACTCAGCCAGGCTAAGGCTTCCAAAGACATTCACAAAGGAGCAAAAGGAAAAACGAGCTTTAGATGTAATCTATGAGCTTGGCTTGGAGAGGTAAATGGTTACATTCCATATCCTTAACAATGAGTGTCGAAATTATTATGAGCACAAAAGTCACATTATAGAAAAAGACATGGTAAGGAGTGAAGAGTAGAGAGAACTATAACCATTTTACATGTTATTACTACTTAAATATGGAATCCAATAGTTTACATTTTATGTATGAAAAAGGTGCCAAGACACTATGATTGGTGGTTCCTTTGTTCGTGGAGTATCTGGTGGTGAGAGAAAGAGAGTTTGTATTGGCAATGAGATCATAATCAACCCTTCTCTTCTTTTTCTTGATGAACCAACATCTGGTTTGGATTCTACAACAGCCTTGAGGATCGTTCAGATGCTACAAGACATAGCAGAGGTATTTGTCATATCATATCCTAAGATTTTAGACCACACCTAATATCTCATGAGAAATACTGGTAGACGCTCTTTTTAACACGCTTAGGACAGAACCAATACTATAGACAAACTCAAACTCAATCACGTATTTAAGTAACAGGTTTCTCTGAAGGAAGAAGTGAAAAATTTGATAACCCTATACTAAGACTAATAAAACTAGGATTATCAAATTCTTCTCTTCTTCATATAGAGAAACCATGTTACTTAAATAGGTGATTGAGTTTTGGTCCGGGTATCGGATCTGTCCTAACACTCTCAAACATGGTATTATTGACTAAAAATAAGTGAAAATCGCAAAATTTTATTCTATGCTTGATGATGAACCTGCAAGGTATCTTATCCATGACTAAACCTTTATCACTAGCTTGTGAATTGCAATTGTAGGCTGGCAAAACAGTGGTGACAACAATCCACCAACCATCAAGCAGACTCTTTCACAAATTTGACAAGCTGATCCTTCTTGGAAAAGGGAGTTTGCTTTACTTTGGAAAAGCATCAGAAACACTCACTTACTTCCAGTCTATAGGATGTTCACCACTTATTTCCATGAACCCGGCAGAGTTTTTGTTAGACCTTGCTAATGGAAACATAAATGATGTTTCCCTACCTTCAGAGTTGGAAGATAGAGTGCAGATGGAAAATGCAGAAGCAGAAACACCAAATGGAAAACCATCACCAGCAGTTGTACACGAGGTAACCTTATCAAACTTATCATGCATGTCAATTTGTGGATTACAAAAATGATACATAGACAACCTTGTTCCATTATACAAACCCTCTTTCTTTATCTAAAATTTCAATTTTTGTATGAAATGACAAAAATACCCTTTTTATATCATCAACTAAAAGTCATATAGTGGAGCAGAGTGTCAATATATCATTGCTCTTGTGATTAAACATGAAGGATACATTAACAACCTGCTCCAGTATACAACCTGTGATTCATGATATGAAAAAAAGGTATTTTTGTCATTTCATGAAAAAAACTAAAATTTTAGACAAAGAAATGAGGTTGTAGACTGGTGCAAGTTGTCAATATATCACTTTTCGTGATTAAATGATTCTATACAAAAATTCTTTACACTATCAGTAGTAGGTAGACATAGTTTTTGCGTAGGTTTTCATGACCAAAGCAAATTTGATGTAGTTTAGTGTTGAGTTTTAATATCATGCAAGTCTTGAGATGAGAAAATCTTGATGTCATCAAAGATGAATTTGAACAGTATCTGGTGGAGGCATATGAAACACGAGTAGCAGAAACAGAAAAGAAAAAACTAATGGTTCCTATACCCCTTGATGAAGCAGTGAAGTCTAAAGTGTGTTCTCATAAGAGACAATGGGGAGCAAGTTGGGATGAGCAATATTCCATATTGTTTTGGAGAGGAATCAAAGAACGTAGACATGACTATTTTAGCTGGTTAAGAATCACTCAAGTTTTATCTACTGCTGTCATCTTAGGATTACTCTGGTGGCAATCAGATACCAAGAACCCAAAAGATCTGCAAGATCAGGTAAACTATTTCTGCTACTCTTAAAATGGTGACAAAAGTCATAAAAACCAAGGAAAAGAAAGAAAGCACATACACATCTAGAATGCTGGAAACATCCCTTCTAACATATTCTTTATTTTTAATTAAAATTTATTGAATTTTTTTTTATCGATAATAAAAAATAAATAAATGTGAATCACTTCAAGAATGATTTAACTCTTATATAGAACATACACCCTAAGCCTCCCTCCACCCAAACCAAACTGCCGCTAAACGTCTAAAAACAACCCACCTGACTAAACTCAGAGAACCCACCTAAAAACAAACACATGAGCAAATACATCAATAAATCATTCTCATACAAACCAAAAGGTTAAAAAAGTACAAAGTGAGACTTGGCGGTAATCCACGACGAAGCATTTAATTGAAACTTATAAAATCATAAACAGGAATATTTTAAATATAGTTAAACACATTTTGTGATCTTAATAAATTTTAGCCAACAATAACACATTAGAAAAAGTGTACAACAGAATTGTATTTTTCTTTATTAGACATGCTATCAGAAGCATGAACATTGTAAGATATTGATTGATCTTTGTGGATTGCAGGCAGGACTGCTATTCTTTATTGCTGTTTTCTGGGGATTTTTTCCTGTTTTCACTGCAATATTCACATTTCCTCAAGAGAGAGCCATGCTGAGTAAGGAGAGAGCAGCAGATATGTACAGACTAAGTGCATACTTCCTGGCAAGAACCACCAGTGACCTTCCACTTGACCTCATTTTACCAGTGCTTTTTCTACTTGTTGTTTATTTCATGGCTGGTCTCAAACTCAGTGTTGCACCATTTTTCCTCACCATTCTTACTGTCTTCCTCTGCATAGTGGCTGCTCAGGTATGCATTCAGTTTCCACATAATGCAAGTATAAAGATTTATACAAAGTAAAATCAATTAGAAAACACAATAACATGACTTTATAAAAACCAATAGTTTTTTTTTTGTCAGATATGATAATCTATAATTAAATGACAGTGTAAAAAGATTTTATATCAGCCATATTATTTTCAAAGATTTGTGTGAACAAACAAGAAATGTTCATACTATTTTTCATGCCTTTGAATAAAAGAAGTAAAATAAAAACAAGGAATTGTTTTGTAAAAAATCAGTGTTTCAAACCAAATTGAGTTCTTACCATGGTTTTTGTGAAGCAGGGACTTGGACTTGCTATTGGAGCCACATTAATGGACTTGAAAAGAGCAACAACTTTAGCTTCAGTAACTGTGATGACCTTCATGCTGGCTGGAGGATTTTTTGTGCAGGTAAACAAACATTCCAGTTCAGTCTCTATTTCAAATAAAACATCAAACCCCTCAGGGTATTTTCACTAGTACAATAGAGCTTGAACTAAAGAAAATTGACACGATTTTAAATGTCAAATTCAATTCTGGACTAGTTACGAGGCTCGGACACACCTTTAAAATGATGTGTCTGTGTCGGACGCACATATCAGACACCGACACGCGTACGATACTCATAGAACACGTATCGATAAGTGTCCAATTCAAAAATTATTTTTTGGATCTTTGACAATTCTATGGTTCTAATATAATTTTAAAAAGAACAGATACATTAATTTTAAAAAAACTCAAACTTATTATATAAGTTTTTATTATGATTATAAAAATAAAAAATAAATCCTTTTAAACCAGTCATAAGACTTGTATACATAAATCTTTATTTTTAATTTATATAATTCATAATTATATAATATATAGATTCGTCTCCTTATGTCCTACATTTTGAAAATTATATGTGTGGAGTGTCTGTGTCTGTGTTCATGTTGTACTAATGTATATGTCAGTGTCTGTCATTTTTTTGTTCAGAATAATAGTTAACATGTGTAGTTACTTTGGCAGAGAGTCCCCATATTTTTTTCATGGATCCGGTACATGTCTTTCAACTACCACACCTACAAACTTCTGCTGAAGGTTCAATATGAACACATTTCACCAATCATAAATGGCATCAGAATTGATAGTGGTGCAACAGAGGTAGCTGCTCTAATAGCCATGGTTTTTGGCTACCGTTTCTTGGCATATCTTTCTCTAAGAAGAATGAAACTTCAATCTGGGGCTTAACATAAACTTCACTCTCTGCATCAATCAAGACTCACACACACACACCAATTGGTGCACCTAGCTAGCTAGAGCTTCTTCTGGCTTTTTTGATTTAGTCTTGTGAATATTGTATTTCACTTAGCATTAGCATGGTGAAACAAGCAACCACATGCTGTGATCATAGGCACAGCATTATCTGGAGAATTCAGATATTTGTTTTAGAGAGATACTTAACTCTGCAACAATGTTTAATTGACTCAAGTTTATCCATTTGCTGTGTATGTACCATAGTTAAGTTGCTTACACCTTTTTTTGATATGACAATTGTCAAGAAGGATATAACTTGACACCAACAAACTTTTTGTTTTGATCCAAAAGAATCTTTCTGATTTTGCTTTTAATTCAGATCACATTATTTTTTGTGTTATTGAATTTGAGTTAACAATCTTAACAATTTAATTAACAATTCAATCTAATCCATTTAATAAAAATATAATCTGATTTTATCCATTGATAATTTTTTTCATGGGTGAGTTCAATTGGTCCATAAATCTTCTACATTTGACTAAGAATATTTTTAATCAACCAAAATTAACTTAGCTTTTGAAAGATTGCTTTTAATGCATCTTAGATATATTTTTATCAAAGTTAATCAAGATAAAAAACATATACATTTATACAACTCGAGTATTAATATAACTGTAAGATAAACTCATCAACTCAATCTTCATTAAACTGAAATGGTTGAAGACATCAAATAATATTAAAACGAGTTTGCTTCAATCTTCACTTTCAACAATCTTAAAAAATATATAACATCTAAATGTTTCTTTAAAATATTAAAAACAAAACTTTATAACATAAAATTTAATGACCCAAATTGTTAAATATAAAAAAGCATTTAATATAAAATCATTAAAAAAGTGAAGTATTAGCCTATAAGAAGACTTCACTCAAAAAAAAATGTGAAATCGTCATATGCATGAAGACTTCACTTAAAAAATTAAAGTCATCATATCCTTGGATATTTGTATTTGTTAAGAAAAAGAAGATTTTTTATATAATAAAAAAGCTAATTTTATTTTGTAAGTAATTTTGTGTAAGAAAACTCACAAAATATAACTTGAAATTATAGATTTTCGTTGCAACCCTATTATTTCCAGTGAATCTATGTAGAATTTTTATTTTATCAAACTTGTGATTTATTTCAAATTTTCCTACAAGAATTTTCTACAGTAATTGTTATAACTCTGATAAAAGTTTGATTATTTTCTTAAATTCATTGGAAAAAAATCATAAGAAAATTAACATTTTTTTTTTAATATTTTCATACAGATTTAAAACTCGAGGTTTCTTGAGAAAAACTAACAAATAAAAAATGTAGATAAGTTTTCCATCAATTTATTTGGTTGCAGATAAGGTTGCAAAGTTCTAAGTATTATTATTAATATTTTAATATCATAGAAGACTAATACTTATGAAAATAATCGATATTAAATATTACCCAAAATTTACTTGAATCACTTGTAATAAATTAAATTGTGAAAAGCATCACATTTGATTTATACATTGTAAGCTTATTTATTTTGGACCCCCCAACATTTTTCCCAAGCTGTGGCATGCATGGATTGAGTTGCAACTGACACCACCTATCTTCTGTGGCAAATTGCTGACTCTTGAAAATTGAAGAGGAAATCTGAAGTGAAACAATGGTGTGATGAAAGTTGAACTTCTTGTGCAAAAGGGATGTTCATCCTGTATCCAACAAATGCTCCTATGTATGAAACCTCATGCCATTGTTCTTATCCAACCAAGCAACCGAAGCAGCATGGCATCCAACACAGGTGACTTTTTCTCCAGCCCTATTTAAAAGAACAAGAAAATAACATCATGATAAGAAAACTGAAATTATATGTCCACCAATCTTGTTGGAGATCTTACATCGGCTAGAGATTAAAGCACTTCATAATATATAACTAGATGCAAATCTCATCTCATAAACCGATTTTGAGGTTAAGTTAGACTTAAAGTTCCTTCTTAATAAATCTCAGTGTTACATGCCATGAGACATTCAATTTCTGATTATGTCTATTTTAAAATTTTGCAGTTAACAGGAAAAACACATGTTCAATACCATTGGTATTGTCCATGTTGTTCTCTAATTAGAATCAAAATTTCACCTCAGCAATATGCACTGATATTTAATAGAATCCTTCATTATGCTACAGCAGTGACTCTAAATATGAGTAGAAAACAGTACCAACAGTGCCTCTTATAGAAACAACAACTTTGTGCATTTGAAGGAATGCTTACAAATGTTTGCTATTACCATTTGAGGAACAACACAATAGCATTCCTTCACATTATGTGTAAAGGGTAAGCAAAAATTTGGAAATGGTTAACACTTTTGCATTTGAAGCATTATGTAAGGGTTTGCCAGAATTTGAAGGACCGTTTGCTATTATTGGGAAGGAAAATGAATGCTCTATCTTACCAATATCTGCAGCTACTCTATGAGCACACATAACTCCGGAGAAAGCTACAGCAATAACACCTTGTCCAGGGAAGCAGCTATCACCAACACAGTAAAGGCCATCTATGCCCTGCAAGTTTTATATGTTTGTGACTTGCTTTAAGCAGTGCATTCTAAAAGCATAGCAGAATATTTTCTATAACTGAACCGGTTATTCAGTTAAGGAAGTAGACCTACTGTGGTATTGAATGGCATTCCCAGTAACCCCTTCGGGGTTCCACGTGGCATTGGACCGTATGTCCCCTTGTCACGAGCTAGGTATCGCCGGTGTGTCTTTGGTGTCCCTACCTACAAGCAAGCTTACAATTTCAGAAAACATACACATAATAAAAAAGGCAAAAGAATTTCTAAGCATTATATAGTTAGTTTCCTCCATCTACAAAGGTACTTCATATGATAACATGATAGGAAGCATAACAAAAAAGAATATGACATTAGAGGACAGCCATATAGAATCACTAAAAAGAAGGAAATAAAGGATTTGCCAACAATTAAAAACACTTCGACAGAAACAGGCATCACTATCCTGAAAGATAACTGGGATTTGGATCTTTTAAAAACAAATGTAGCTATGCAAACATTTATGTTTAATTATCACCTTTAGCATGACAGAATTTAGGTCCACAAGCAATCAAATAGACAACAATTAGTTTTTTTCAAATACAACTAATTGGGGATGAGGTATGAGGTTGTAGTCCACACCTCCATAAAATCGATGGATGATCTAAGACCAGGAAACAATTTATTCTCTAATCTGCTTGTGATTTCATCGGCTATAAGCTGCTTCTTTGCCTCGTATTCTACTCTTGAGAGACCCTAGTACAGAAAACAGTGACATTAGATATTTTAAGACAAAAACAGATTCTGAAGTCAGAGAAGCATGCAATATGAAAGTTTTGAACTTTGTTTATCAGTATTGCCTACCTCCCAGTCCTCCATGGAAGAAGTTGTGAATATATGAAGGATATGGTGACCTTCGGGAGCCAATGATGAATCAAGAACAGTTGGTATACTTAAAAAGATACTTCCATATGGCTTCTCCAATTCGGACCAGTTGTTCTAGAGAGCGGCCGATGAAATGCATTAAGCTAATTAATCATTCTAAGCCACAAGGACTATTAAGAAATTTAAGTTGAGCAAACTTCCAACTACCTCAAGGACAAAATGATGACATTCTGTATCTGGTGGTAAAATCTCAGCTTTAACCCCCATGTGAATTGAAAGAAAAGATGGAGCTTTAACATAAACTTTCTGGAAGTTCTCTTCTTCTTTTGGGAGTGGAACACCCTTCAGCAACTTTCCTAAAGATTAACATTATGCAATTAGGGATTAACTAACTAAGAACTAATGAAGGCAGAGAAACATTGCGAAGATTATCATTAAAATATTGACAAAAAAAATTCTTATTTGAATTTGAAACCAACCAAATGTATCCCATCTGGTAGCATTTGATATTATGGTTTTGGCAAAGAACTCTCTCCCATCCGAAAGCCTCACGCCTACCTGCAAAAGGCATAGTACAGTTATTGAAGAAAAAATGCTTCTTTCCACAATGTCATCTTGTTTCTATTTTGATGTCACTTACAGCTTTTCCCTGCTCAATTATAATACCACTGACATTTGCTTTGTAAATTATCTCACTACCCTGATCAGCAAGACCTTTCGCTAAGGACTTTGCAATCCCACCAACACCCCCAAGAGGGTAGTTAATCCCACCAAAGTGTCTGTCACAGAGAACCTGGAGGGAAAAAACAGTCAAGCCATGCAGGAAATGGAGAGCAAGCGAGGCCAAGGTGAACTATATAGTACCGGCCACCATACTTGAAATAAGTGCTTTTACTTAATGCCATACAAAAGTTTAATGAACAGAAAGAATGAAAAAGATAAATGAAGAGGTTACCATGCTAGCATTGATCATTGGTGTCTGTATACCGTTGACTGTGCTCACTATAAAACACTGCAAGCATGGATATAAATTACCAATCATGCACCAACAATTGAATAATTAATCAAAGTGTAAATAAGTAATATGACTTCTATCTCACTTTAAAATAGTTTAGAAAATGATACAAAACATGTGGCACAGTTTGTTTACGACTCAAATTTGTATGATGGGACCCATTGTCATTCTTAACACATTCTACAGAATAACACTTCTAGACACATTTTCCTTAATACATTCATGAACCTTCTAATTGAATCAAATAAGTTATCGCATCTACCTCTGCATCTATGAAAGACAACAAGTTTGGATCTTTAATGTACTTCCGAGCTATGGCTCCAGCATTTTGTGGCAAATAATAGGCTGTCAAAAGATACGTCAAAAAGCTAAGTGGTGAAAACAAATGAAAAGACTCATAAAAAGCCCAAATATAGAGGGAGGTGCAGATTCAATTACCCTTATCAGTAGAGTACTGTTATTAGGCAATAGGCATGCAAGGCTTACGGGTTAACCTCTACCTCATGAATGTTGTACAAAAAAAAAAAAAAATATATATATATACACACACACACACACAGACATACATATATATTTATAGACACATATAAACCAAGAATGATCATGGCTGATCACATCCTTAGCAAAATTTAATCAGATGTTCACATGATTGAAATCTTCATATAGAAATTTTCATAAATAAACTAGCACAACTTGGTATTGCAGTAATTGATGCATTTCAAAGATTTGAGCAAATTAATCACAAAGTCTGAGACCCCTTAGGAGTTAGGAGATCAATATAAGTTTTCTAAAATATTTGTTTAATCCAAATTCTCCACCCAACCAAAAGAACAAGACTGTGTACATGAGATGTAATTCTCTAGGTGTAGGATAAAGAATTATTTGTGTAAGGATTTTGCATAAGCATGTCTAACTCGAGTACCGCCCTGATCTTTCATGGTAAGGGTAAAATTTGTTGAGTCAACTAGTTATATGTTGTGGTTGTGGCATTAAGCAACAAACTGCAGATTACATATAGTTGAGTGATGTATTTGTTCACTTTTTCACCCTTTGCTTCCCTCGCCATTTCTTTTAAATCATTAGTTAAAATATAACTCCTCCAATCAATCAAAATACCGAAAAGATATGCTAAGTGGAACTAAAAAACAATATTACCTTTAGAATTGAAGTTCAGAGTTTTAAATTTGTGGCCTTTCAGTTAAAAATAAACAAGATGAAAGTACCTAGTGTCAAGCATTCCAGGGGCTTCTGAAAAAACTGTCCAAAAAGGTAGAGTGGCTCTTCTAGTGACTTCAATTCCAAGGAATTCAGTGCGTTGAAAATCTAGCCACAACACATTAAAGCTCTTAAAAAAGTGAATTTCAAGGAGAGGCAAAAATGCCTTAAGGGGGCTGCAATCACCTCAATTAAGACAAACCTTCCAGCATTCACTGTAGAATTTACGAATACCCTCCTTTTCATGGGGAAAATAACTGGTCAGTTCATCAATGAATTTATCATATTCTTTGTGCACTCGAACAGAAAGGTTATTTGGTAGATGGAAATGAACGGTTGTTGGATCAGGTACCACTTGCATCTGACAACCGACTGCCTCCAACGCTTGTGTTATCAAATTGAGATTACCCTGCACAAATTTAAGGTACATGGTGTTCATGATCCTAGGAATCACATCATTCAACATAAGAATAATTACCAGTGACCAAATCTACTATTGGCTAACATATTATTAAAAAATGAGCAAACTACACTTATTAGGCGCTTAATTGATCAAAAACCCAGTTTCACATAATTACCCAATCTTAGTAAATAGGTTTATGCCTAACTCAACTTCACAAATTTGTAAAATACACACACATAATAATTTGGTTTTATTCCTGGTTAAGGTGAGGTGAATCTCTCCAATTCTTTCTTAATATTAAGCACAGTAACACTGATGGAAACAGAAAATAGTGTGTTTACTAATGAATATGCCTCCAAAACAAAAAATCTGAATGCATTGCAACCAGGGAGAAACAGAAAGTCCCTCTCACAAACAAAACATCCACATTCCTTCAGTGCAACATCATCCACAATTCATCTCATCACTAATGAAATTAAAGTAAATCATAACACACAAAAAACAGCATGCACCCAGAACAAAAAAATAACTGACCTTATCACTGAAACCAAACATGACAGAAGAACCCACATCAAAAGTATAGCCATCCCTCTGGTAAAATCCAGAGCTTCCACCAGGAATCACATACTTCTCCAAAACTAAAACTCTGGCACCCTTCACTGCCAACTGTGTCCCTGCAACCAACCCCCCAATCCCAGACCCTATAACAATTGCATCAAACTCTTCACCCTCACCCTTCACTCCTCTCTCTGCCACTTCTTCCACAGTCAGAGTTGACTTTGAGCACACCACGGACACCCTTTTTCTTCTGAGAGCATTGGAGCAAGACCCAGATGGAAATTCAGTCCCTGCATGGTTTCCATAGGCAAAAGACTGATAATTTGGCAGAAAGTTTGAACTTTGAGAAGCAGCCCCTTCTGGGAAATGACGGGGAGTGTGGGAAAAAGGGTATCGAGAAAGGGAGAGGAAAGGGGAAGTGATCATGATTAGAAGGAGTAGAAGGTTGTGGTCTGATGGAAAGTAGAGGTCCGACAAATTAGGATTTACGTTGGCATGAATGTTCGGAGCAATGTTTTGTAATGTTCTTGATGTGAGGATTCCACTCACTTGTAAATTTGATTCCTGCCGAACACACACAATGTTTGGTTTGTCATAAGTTTGTCCAAAAACTGACAAATTATTAAATTTAATTAATTAAAATGAGAAAAAATCATTCAATTGTTATAAATATTTAATAAGTGTATGTGCGGATATTAATTATACATTATCACTGTTTATATTTTACATTTAATGTTATTAAATTATGTGTAATGGGGCACTTGCTATATTTAATTTATAAATACACAAAGAACTTATATATTTAATTGTTTCCTATAATTTATATGTTTTCATTAGGCGTAGAAATATTAATTTATAGTTAGGATTAGCTTATTTATTTGGGTGGTGATTCTTTAACAGTTCAGTTCAATCCAATAAATTATTCTTTTAATTATTATCATTTCTAAGTAATGTTCATAGTTATAAATTAATTATCTCTTCAATCAAAAGAATAAATGAATGTATTCCCAATTATTGTAATTCTCCCTCATTTTTATTAATATATTTAAAATAAAAAGACAAAAGAGAAATAATATAGTTGTGTATATGATAGTTGTACACCTATTATTTTTTATTTTCTTTTGTTACGTATGAATAAGATAATTTTTTTACCTAATAACTAAATTATACAATAATTCATTATATACTACTTGATATATCTTTTTAACCTTCAACTTTTCTTGAATATCTTTGATTTTATTTTTATTCATAACATGATGATTTAAATCAACACTATTGTATTTATTTTGACTTGTTACGTATAATAAAAGTGCAATCTTAACAATACCAAATACTTAGGATTGATTTATTTTTTTATTATAGAGATTCTGTTTTTCAAACATAATTTCAATTTAACACCAAAATATAAAATTTCCTAATTTAGGGAAAACATTTTGAAACTTAATAAAAATTGTTGACAAAATTATATTGATATGGTAATTAGAAAATTGTTATCCTAAACCCTAAAATATTATCCTAGTCAACGAATATTTTGATTATGCAGCAATATGCGTATTCCCATGTTGATATTTTTCCTTACGTTTATATAATGATTCTTCTTAAAACAATTTAATCAAAAATCCTAAAATTTGAAGGATTAAATATGTACTCTCTTTTTTTTAAATTATTATAACCTATGTAGCACAGACACTGATACGACACGGACACTAAGATACGTCTAATATTTAAAATGTAGGATACGAATCTATATATTATATAATTATGAATTATATAAATTTATAATAAAGATTTATGTGCACAAGTATGTTCCAGATTATTTTTTAGAGCAGACAAATGTTTTTCACGAATGTTTCAAAAGAATTTGTTTCTTATTTTTATAATTATAATAAAATTTTATAACAATAAGTTTGAGTTTCTAGAAAATTAATGTATTTTCATTTTTAAAATTGTGTTAGAACCACACTACAATTATCAGAAATCCAACAAATACTTTTTGAATTTGACACTTCACGGATACGTATCCTACAAGTGTCATATGAGTGTTGGTGTCCGATATGAGTATCCGACACCGACACGTCATTTAAGATAAGTGTCTGAGTTCCATAAATTATAACACAATTCATTTTCGTTCCTAATTCAAATTTTAAACTTTTTGAGTACTATTTTTAATAATAAAATTATTGAAATAGTCATTGTCTTTTTTTTAACATAAATAAATTTATAGTATGTATTGTATTATAATATTATAACATTCACCTTAAGGATGATTAATTTCAATAGTTTTCTTACTTAAAGTATTTAAAAAATCTAAAATTTGAACTAGAAATAAATAAAAAAATCAGTTTAATGTGAAATATAAAAAGACAAATTTGTTTTAATCCAATATTTACCGTAGGTCCAAGACATGGATTAAATTTGACATGTTATTGGATTTTCTTATGGTCAAATTTTCAGAGATAGTTCAAAGAAGTCTTAAGTTTTGGAACGTTGGGTTACTTTAGTTTCAAGTGAATCCATGTTAATTATAACATATGATAAAGTTTTATTTTTGGGGGTTTGAATTTTATCTAATAAATTAATATCATGCCAAATCAGATGAAAAAACTTTCCTTTAATATTATCTACATGTTTTTCTTAAGAATTTTCTTATATGTGAGGATAAATCGATGTAAATAATAATTTATATATTATTTTTTTCTTAAATTTATTAATGAATTTTTTAAAAATAAAATTATAATGAAACATCAACTTTAGATCCAAGAGATAACATTGTTATGGTTAATCACATTTATAAATGTATAAAAAAAATTAAATTGAGAATGAGTTAAATTTATTTATAACTTTTTTTAAATATTTTAATTATCTATTCAATTTAAACTCTGTTCTCTATACTCAAATAAATTGTTACTACACAAAGTTAAATATTGCGTTTGTAATAATGTTAACAGATTACCAATTTCTAATTTAACTATCTTACGAATACACTTTATCTATCTTATGACACATCTCATCAAATATATTAAACACATCATAAAAGAACTTTTTATTTTATTTTAAAAGGAAATTTAATTGCATATTTGAAATGGCTTTATGAAGCATAAGAGTTAATTACTTTACAAATTTTGATATAAAAATCTCCGTGATTTGAACTATTATAAAATTTTTTTTTAAAAAAAAATCTCTTTTCAATAATGATTTTCAATACTTAATGTTTCAATCACAAACTAGTTAAATTATTATCTCATATATCTATCATTTTTCAATCAAATTACATAACTCACTTATCCATTTAATCCACTATTTAATCACCCAGTACGTGTCATGTAAAACAAATTATATAAAAATATTTATTTAAATTAAAAAAACATAAATTATTAAAATGAAGAAGGTCACTTGAGTGAAAAATTTTGGTTTGATAAAAATCTTCAATTGAAAATGAGAAAGTTAATATTTGTCCTCACTCAAATTATAAACTACAACTTTAGAAATGGATTATGTTGCTTGCACAACCTAATAGATGATAAAACAATAATATTTTGTTGTCACAAAATATCTATGCTCCAATTTTTGCTTATGCTTCAAGGACATAACATCATAATTTTTTGAAATAAAAAACAATAAAATATATTTGTTTGTTTGGCTTAATTAAAGTGATTTAATTAGGCTTAGAGAATAAAATAAAGTTTGATGCATATAGAGAAGAAAAGGGTTAGAAGTGAGTTGGGTTTGATATTTAAAAGTGCAACCCTAAGTCATTCATAAGTGTATATCTATTCTTCCTTCTAAAAAATCTAAAAGATGGCAAAATTGTTTGCTAACATATTCCCCAAGAATATGCTATCTATTGCCAAAATTCCACCCAATGTGCTATTACTCATATAAGTTACCTAACATTTTCTTCTTTAACCTAAAAACAAAAAGGGAAATGAAAAAAGAGACTTTTAAAATTGTACCTAATGGTGATAATTGATGGAATCCAATCCCATTTGGTAAACCTAAATTGAACGGTGGCCCCTTCTTTCCTTATCTTCTGCCTACTCATTTTTGTGAACCAATTTTTTTGGTAAGACATTCCTCTATAACGTTTTTGTTTGCATTCAATAATTTGGTTTTCTATATATAATATTATTCAAATAATATTCTTAAGATTAATATTTATATTTTAAATATTATCTGCTTTGAAATTTTGAATTTGTTAAGTGTTTCGGTAAGTAAATATAGTGTTATATCGTTCATATTCGATCTTCAAAATAAACAATACATCGAAAGCGGTGATGGACTAACGATACTATTTCTTGGATTTAAAGTTGACAGATATAAAGTTTGATGATGTTTTCAGATTAAGATTGAAAAATATATTTATATTGTTTTGATTTTAAACTGAATATGAAAAAATATCTTTTTAATAAGTTAAATTATTTTTTTTATGTAAAAATATGTTATCGTAATTATCTTACTAGATTATTTTTTATTACAATGCTAATCATCGTTAAAAAAAATATTTTTAATAGATGACGATATTACATATATATAGAGCCAATACCTTCTACAATCTAATTTGGAAGCTATTTTGTAATCTGATTTGTAATAATTTTTTAATAAAAATTCAAAGTCGTTTATTCCATATCTAAAAGTGATATAATAAAGATTTAAATCTTGAACTACTTATTTAAAGAACATAAATCATGAACCACTTATTTAAAAAAACATAAGTTACTACTTCTTATGCCAACTATAATATTTTTTAATTTAATATATCAAAACACGGTTACAGTTTTAAATTATTTTTTTCGTGTATCTATACCAAATATCTAATCTTAATAATATGCTGTCTTGTTTTATTTCATTTGGAATGACTGTAAATAAAAGTTTAAAGAATTTTTTAGTGTATTTTATTTTCTACACAATCATTATATTCTTTGAGACAATTATATGCGGTAATTTGAAGAGTTATCTTAAGCAAAATTATGAAAACATTATTAGTCACAATTAGTGAATTTTAAAATGTAAACATTGCTAGAAATGTATTTTTAAATAGGTTTTTCAAAAAGTAGTAAAACTATGCAAATTTATAATATTTTTATCATTTTTTTTAAATTTATAACGCCTCTATATTTTTTTCTGTTAATATAAAATTTACAATTGTTTAGACTTGTGCACTTGAAACTAAAAACACAATAAAGTCTCATAAACAATGGCAAGAAAAACAATAATAATACGGGTCATTATTGTACTTATTATAAATTAGATCATTACTCTTTATTTAATGATTGAGACGGTCTAATCAAATGAGCTTAAATAATAAATGATTATTTATAAAACAATAAATAACGGTTATATATCTAATTTAAATAATTCGTAATAGTCTATTTAGAGAATATCACCTGATTAACTTATAAATATTTATCATCTATAAAGTACAATCTATCTTATCTCATATTTTTTTAACTCTCATACAATAGAGACTAACTAAAGTATTGGAAAATCATTATCAGGTAAACCTCTCATTTCACATTTCACATTGAAGACTAATTAGAACTCGATCTCGAAAGACTACCCAGTTCTCACCGACTTACACTCCCAAACTCATTAACAATAATGATAAATTATTTAATATTAAAAAAAATTAATCACACCAACTTTAAAAAATAATAAAATTACGATTTCAAAATACCTTAAGTAAAAAAAATGTATAAGTAAAAAACTCTATAAAATTGTATTAATTTTAAAAGATAGGCTTAAAATAGAGTGTGTGAGGTGAGAGTTGAGAATGCTACGAACAGAGTAAGCGGTAATCGGTTTGGATCCATTCTCATCACTCACTGCAATCTCTTCTTCCATCGTTACATTATATTTTATCCATAATTTCAATATTTATTATAAATACTATCACTGTATAATCAATCACTCACAATCTTTCTTCATTCTCTCAAAGGTGTTGTTATCAACTTTCTCCAATTGCTACTCTTTTTGTAATGTAATGAGAATTTTGTGTTTTAGTAAAATCATATCAAAATTTGTTAGTAGAATTAGTTTTTGATTCTTACCTGCTTGATTTTGGTGAGCGGAATCAATTTCTGATCTTCACTCAGCGAATTTGGGTAAATTCGTGACAGGGAAAGAAACTAGTTCATACATTAATAGACAGATAGTTCTCCCTTTCGTTATCATCAGAATTTGTGTTGAATTCATAGACCTCATAAATAGTTACTTGTTGCTTTATCATTTTTTATTTATTTGTTAATTAAGTTTCAGAAATCAACGTTCTGAATCATTTTTTCGTATAATAATCTTTCCCTTTTTTCTTTGAATATTTGTTTGCAGGATATTGAACACCATGGATCGACTAAATTCTTCTCCGCGGCTGATGCTTGTTTCGGATCTCGATCACACAATGGTATGTTCCGTAATCTCCCATCTAATTATTATTATTATTATCCAGGATTTTAAATTGCGGGTTATGGTTTCTTTGTATTTCTTTATATTATGATGAAGTCTCAGACACCCTAAAAATCTTGATATTCCGTCTGAATTGAAGTCATTGTTATTTAAAACCTTGTTATTAGTGTTGTTGTTGGTCGTGATTTGAATGGTTGATGTGTTTTTGTTGCAGGTTGATCATCATGACCCTGAGAATAGTTCACTTTTAAGGTTCAATGCGCTTTGGGAAGCTCATTATCGCCAAGATTCTCTGCTGGTGTTTTCAACTGGGAGGTCACCTACACTCTACAATCAACTGAGGAAAGAGAAGCCTATGATAACTCCTGATATAGCTATTATGTCTGTGGGGACTGAGATTACTTATGGGAAATCAATGGTGCCTGATGATGGATGGGTTCAGTTTTTGAACCAGAAATGGGATAAGGACATAGTCATTGAGGAAACAAGCAAATTTCCTGAACTTAAGCCTCAGGTATGGTTTTTAGGTGGTGATGGTGACTGGGATGATTTGTTTCTAGATTGTATTATTTGATTCGGGTGTATAGTTTGTCTTGTTTTATTCTTTGGTAATTCCTTAATGGTTTGCTTAATAACTGATGGTGTAGGCAGAAACAGAACAACGACCGCACAAGGTCAGCTTTTATGTTCAGAAAGACAAGGCACAGAGCGTAACTCAGGCTCTTTCTAAGGTTTTGGAAGGGCGTGGGGTAAGCTATAACACGTTTGTATTCATTGCTTTCCTTTCATGGAAAGTTTCATTATGTTTAGTTTAGTTTTGTTTTGAGTGTGTAAATTGGGTTTTTTGATACCTTACTTTGCGTGTTTGATATTGTATATAGTTCCATAACATAGCCTAATTTTTTGCCAGTTGAATGTTAAAATAATATACAGTGGAGGAATTGATTTGGATGTATTACCTAATGGCGCTGGCAAAGGTCAAGCTCTTGCCTATCTGCTCAAAAAGTTTGAGACTGAGGGAAAGCCGCCACTTAACACTCTTGCTTGTGGTGATTCTGGAAATGATGCCGAGCTGTTCAGCATTCCAGGAGTTTATGGAGTCATGGTTGGTGTGGTTTAGCATGTGTTTATTGCCATATTTTGCCTTGTTAGTAAAATATTGAGATTGACTTGTGTATCGCATTTGTTTCTGTTCGTTGTGTAGGTAAGCAATGCCCAAGAGGAGTTGTTGCAGTGGCATTCAGAAAATGCAAAAGATAACCCCAACATTCTCCATGCCTCAGAGCGTTGTGCATCTGGCATAATACAAGCCATAGGTCATTTTAAGTTAGGTCTAAACCTGTCCCCTAGAGATGTTTCAGACATTGGACGAGAAGATTCATCTCCAAGTCTTGAAATAGTGAACTTTGCTTTGTTACTTGAAAAGTGGAGGCGTGCAGAAATTGAGAACACCGAACTGTTTATTGCTGGTTTAAAGGCAACCGCTGTATGTCTGATATCCTTTATCTTTACAGATTATTATTGTGTGTTCTATTTGTGTGTGCAGACTACCGAGATGTGAAAAGCTATCCAAATTAACTCCATTTTGCCTAATCATTTTCTTTTCAAATGAAGTGTATACTTTTATCCTTTTAGCTGTATTATTTCTATATTCATATTTCATGGACTAACAAGTTCTGGGATTTACCAACGAGAAATTAAATAGTGAAATAGAATTTTTTTCAATCCATAAAACCATATCTGGGGAGCAACCACTCAATTTGTCCAATGTTTTTACACGTTTTAAGCTTTTTGGTACGGTGTTCGCTTTGTTTTGGTATGATTTTCTATTTCACTTTTTCTGAGTGCATGTTATGTATGAAGAATATATTTTGGCACATATTTTTCTTTTCTTGAACATCTTCCTTCAATAATAAGCACTTCCCTATAAAAGCATTAAGTTTTATCATTATCACATATCACCATCCTACATTTTCTAATGTATTCCAAATTCTCTCTAAACTGTTTAACCATGTCAACAACTTGGAATAAGACATTTCCATGGTTGATTTCCAAAAACGTCTATACCAAGTCATTGCAAAAGCTTCATTTTCTCTCTCTCTCCAACTCTACCTTCACACCATAACTAGTTGGATTTTCACTTTTCATTTTCTTGATCTGAGAGCTCTATTTTTCCACTGATGCACTTGGACCTGAGTATTTTGATTGTCAAGTCTTTACGTAAATGTTTCCTTCTGTAGAAGGATGTAAACTGATCCTTTTTTTCAATATGCAGCTCCCATCTGGTACTTATATCCATCCTTCTGGTTCTGTCTATAATATTAAGGAGTATATGAATATCTTTGGGAAGGTGTATGGTGACAAGAAGGGTAAACAGTTTAGGACTTGGGTGGATGATGTATTGGCTACACAGTTAGCTCCAGGCACATGGCTAATGAAGTTTAACAAGTGGGAGTTATGTGGTATGTATGAGTTTTGTTGTTTAAGCTCATTTCATTTCCCACCCCTTTGTCTCTCTGAAAATATGCAATTGTTTAATCTTGTTTTTTATGAATAATCCATCTTCTGGGAATTTGTGGTAGTGCATGTGCAGGGTTAGAAAATTTTGCGTTGCATATTTTTGCCTTTTTACTTACTGCTAACTGCCAACATTGCAGGTGAGGAGCGGAAGGGTTGTGCCGTCACTTCAATACTAAGCAAAAAGGTATGTTTTAATGCATCAACTATTTTATTTTTCATGTGATGTCTTTCGATTTTTTTGCTGAGAACATTGAAATTTGAGATTCAGGATTCGGATTGGTACACTTTGGTGCATCTGCACCAGACATGGTTGGAACACTCAGGGCAAGGTGAATGGCTTGTTTAGTTGGTTCCTATAGCTTATCCAAGTTCCCCGGATGTAATGCCTTCAGCAATAAATGTATGTAACCAATCCAATGACAAACTAATTTTTACACCTTTCATCATGAGAAGATATCTCATATCATATGTATTTGAAATTTACTGTATATTTTTCTGCTGGCTCTGATGAGAATCAAAATTTAACATCTCTACTTGAGTAAAGATAATTTAATCTGTTAAGTCTAGTTTGGTTTTAATTCCCGAATTGGTAGTGAGTTGTGAGTGGAGTTGAGATGATGTATACAAGACTGAACAAGATACCAAAATTGATTCACAAGGCTAAGAAAGCAAACATTCAAATATTCTAACGCATGTTACCTTCAAAGCAAATATTTCCCACTTCTGTGTTAATTTGGAAATTTGGACATGGATTATAGAAGCAGATCTAAACACACACTGAACTATTTTCTCCAAGTTCCTTCATTTGACATGACTCACAGATTGTAGCTTCGAGGATTGCATCTTGGTTCTCTTCCCAAATTTGCCATTTTCATTAGCTGCTCATGCTTTCAGATGCCATCATTCACTTCTTGTAATATTGAATTTAATTTATTACATTAAGTTTAAGTGTTTTTCTTCTCCCTTTAGGCCCACTTTGCCCTCTAAAAGGGTTAGAAAAAAAAATTCTAACCATGGTTAATTTTTTTTGTAATTATTGTTATGAGAAACTAGTTCGTTAATTTAAAATCATCAATATTAGTTTGTGATTAGTATATTACATATTACATACTCCAAATTATATTCTTTTAATATGAAATAAACTTTAATGAGTTGAGTTTACAAAACTCTTACAAATTTATATAAATTATCAAGTTTTGATAATTTTAATTATACAATTAAAAAAATTAATATAAGGTAATGTATGTATTTATTTATATATTTTGAAATATTTTTAATAGTTGATATAAAATATTTATAAAAAAAACTAGTATTAGTGAGAAGGAAATGAACATGCTGAAAGAGAAATAGGACACATGCAACAATGTTTCTAAAACTGTAGTCATTATAAGTTATTTAATGACAGATCTAAAGTAATCATCTATTGTTGGACTTTTCATAAAATATATCACTGAACAATTTCCAATGCTACTTATAATTGTTGTGTTAGACAATAATTTTTACTATTGAGGATAATAAACAAAAGTAGAAGCATTATACAATGTGAGCATCACATTGTGATTCTAAAGATATGAGACATGATAAATGTTTTAGAGTCTAGAAACAATTTCTTCTTTCCATCGAACATGTTGACTTCTCGATCTTTTATCTTAATTTGGGTTTTCGGTTTGCTACAATTCTATTTTGGACTTGGACTTGGATCTAACTTGTGGGCTCTCACTTCACTGGGTTAGGTTAATTGGATCTCTCGGTCTTCGACCTCAGTCTCCTCTCACGGGTGGGTGGGTGTACCTGCAAGATGCTCCATTGCCAAAGTCACCAAAGTCATAATTGATATTAGTTAATTATCAGATAAAATTCACTACTTCTTGGGTTGAGCACCTATTTATAGCACTTTCTTATTGGGCTTAAAACTCAGTTGGACTTTTACTCTTTGCACCTGATCTTCTTTAAGCACATCTTTATGCTTTGGGCTCTTTAAATAGATTTTGTCACAATAACTATTTTATTTTTATTTGATTTATACCTTTCGATTTAACTGTCGGTCAACTTTTTGGTTAACTTCTCGTCCTAGACATAAAACATAAGAATAATAAAGCTTTGATTCTACATGGATTAAAAACAAGTCTCACTAGTTTTGATTCTATGGATTAAAAACAACTCACACTAGTGAGTTATCGCATGTAGAAATCACATTAGAAATGTTAAATGCATTCTATAAGTAACACCCTCTTTATATATGAAATGCAATGAGGGATATTTTTTTCTTTCTTGACCCTCTAAATCTTTTTAACACACTATTTATTTTGAAAGACAATTTTTTATGTTCCAAACAGCCTATATTAAAATGAATGGGGAAAAACACACACAAATATATATATATATATATAATTAAAGATTAATAGTGATTATAAATAAAAAAAGAAGGGATTTGTTAAAAGAAAAAGAAAATTAAAGGGCCCAACCGGGTTCGAACCGGTGACCTCTTGATCTGCAGTCAAATGCTCTACCACTGAGCTATGGACCCTGTTTGTTAAACGAATTCCTATTAAACATATTAAAATCTCTATGATTTCTGCAAAAATTCCACTCTCAACAAATGCTCATTATAATATTTTTTAACTATATGCTTTTTGTCAAATTTATGTATCAACTTTAGAATTAATGAATTTGTTCTTTATAATAGTGTGAACTTCATCCTTGTTGATAAAATTTATTGTCATAATATTGGAAAAAATTTCTACATTTTTTTTAAAATTTAAAGACTGATTATTCTATTTGAAATAAAAACCAAAATCAATTTTTTCAAATAAGAACTCAAATAATAAATTTTCCTATATTTAATTATCCACATATTTTTTTGAATAGTATATAAGCTTGGTTTTATCCATGTATTTATCTATCATTAACTTTTTTTCTGTAAAAAAATATTAAATTATTTGTAAGTGGTTAATACATATAAACAATGTGACAATGTCACCTGAACTATTACAAATGCATAAAAAAAATAAAAAATAAAAAAAGATAATATATATATATATATATATATTTGTAAAAATGAGTGAATTTTGATTTTGGTCCTAAGAATTTATTATTATTTTTTATCCCTATAAATTTGAAACGATCATTTTTCGCCTTTATATTCCCTCTAAAATATTTTTCTTTAATTTTCATCTCTCAAAATTTTAAATCATGAGTCCTTAATTTTAAGGATATTAAGAGAATTTTGGTGACATGTTGACATTATATTGCAACACTATTATTAGCGAACTGGAGTGATTATCTGATATTTTTTTTCAACACATAAATATATAAATATTTTAAAGACCTTAAATTTAATTATAAACCATCCTTAAATTAAAGACAGGAAGTTGTGGGAATATTTTAATATGTTCCTAGTAACATATGTCTTAGTCTTTGTTAAGGATATATTTAATATTAGTCTTCTAAAAACATTCAATGTAAAAGAAAATATTAATTACTTATTTATGAATATAATTATAAATTGAAATAAGTTATATATATATATATATATTAATTATGTAAACAATTAATCTTATAAATATTAATTCACTTGTAACTGGTGTAATGTATTTGACATAGGAGTAGAAGATGTTTGGGATACTGTTTTAGTTTTATTTTTAATTATATAATCTTATATTATTTTTGGGACTGTTTAGTTAAAAAAAAATCGTATAAATAAGAGTTTTAATTATAAGTATTATGTTTATAGATATATTTTCTTATATAAAAAATTAGAGATGAAAATGTGGGGTGTTCTGCGTGGATCGCAGTACAATAAGAAAAATATATGATAGGTTGATTATATTAATGTACGAGTTATTTAGTTTCACATACCACACAACTTGTATGAGTTAGTCATAGAGGTTGCATCTAATGTTATTGAGATTGAAGAATAACATTATATTTTGGAAGTCAATAGAATATTATTGTTAATCACTATGGTTTTTTAGTTGCTTAAATAATATTTTAATTTTGTGTTTTCTTATTTATGAAACATGTAATTTGACATTTATTTGATGTATATGTTAATCTTATGTTTATTTAGCTCATTTAAATTTTATTGTCAAATATAAATTCATGGAAGATACTACAAAGATGTGAAACATTAAAATAAAATATACTTATTTTGTATTTTTTTGAAAAGGTTTGGATTCTATATGGATCACCAAAACTAGTTCACGATTTTTATGTGAGAGAGACCAACTCAATCCATTTTTTACGAATCAAATACAAATGGTCAAATTAGGACATAGTAACGTGCATTCTTATCCTAATAAAAAATCATATAGTTATATATGTTATAAGATAAAAATACATTACATTTAACATTGCTATAAATTATTTAATTATTATTATTATTATTTTACAAATATTTTTTGAAGCGTTAAATTTTGAACTACTTAAATGACCTTTAAAACAATTAAAACGTCAATGTTACCAAACTAAAGGATTTTTTTATTTTTTTTATATTTTGTTAACTATTTTATTGACTCTTACATTGTTGTTTTGTAAAGTGGGTGATGAATGCAATAAAAGTGTAGTTTATATATTAATTGTTCCAATTTGAAAAGTATAAGAAACTTCAATGCACCCATGTGGACTGTTATCAAGAGACTGTTATCAATGTAACAGCAAAAAAAATAATATTGTAAAAAGTGTGATGAGTATTTCCATGTGGACAGTGGAGAAAATGAAGAAAGGATAATTAATGCAATAAATAAAAAAATTAATATTGTTAATTTTTCATGAGCATACAACTCATTCATTTATAATTTACATTAATTGAATTAATATTAAATGAAATATTAAAAAAAAATATTTATGCTCATTAATATTTATTTTTTCAAAAAAAAGTATTATATGAACTCTTTGAAAGTTATAGGATAAACACAATATTATCGTGTAATATGTATCAAATATTTAAAAAATATTATTACGCTTTTATTTATATTAATTTTAATTTTATCAGTTTAAAAGTTGTAGTATGTGTTCTATTGCCAAGTGGATCCAAGCAATTCATATTTATCTATAAACCACAGAAAAAAAAATGATCTTATTTCAGAAAAATCTTTTGAAGAATCTATTTAGGTGCATGAAAGACATTTGTGGATTCATCAACCTTAAAAGATCCTTCTAAAATCTAAGTGCAAAAGTGTGGACCTCAAAAACAACATAGGAGTCCCACTTTGGCTTTTGTTTTCTCTCTATTTAAGGTTTTTTCTTAAGTTGCCATTGATCTTTTGGATTCTTATGGTTAAAATTGGCAAAAAAATTCTACTTTTTCTTTTGGAAAACCGTTTATTTCGTGACCCATCTTTTCCATACAAAAGACATGAACAAAGGGATAACCTTGCTCACTCCTTATTTAATATTGATTTATCTTGATTGCTTCAGAAAATAAATTTTATTGATCTCTTTCCTTTCATTCAGTACTTGGTTCAAGTTCTTTGTCTTGGACAATGATCCTTATAAAAGCCAACATGTGAGGACAATGTGAACCAAAACAAAACTTGTCAAACACCAAAGAGAAAGAAAGATGGAGAGTTCAATGAGACTTGAATACTTGATGACTGTCTTTGCTGTATCAGGAGGCATGGTCTTTTTGTTTCACCAAGTCAATAAGCATTTGTGCAACAAATTCTTGAAGAAATTTGAGTGTGAAATCCGAGGTACATGCATGTGCATATGTGTTTCAACCACATGATCCTTTCTTTTCTTTCTGGGTGATGTCCTCGTTTAATTCAAAACGAGAAATGATATTTTAAACGAGAAATGATATATTGACAACCTGTTCAATATTCAACCGCCGATTGATGATATGAAAAAGGGTATTTTTGTCATTTCATGCAAAAACTGAAATTTTAGACGGTGAAATTAGGTTGTATATCAGAACCAGTTATCAATATATCATTTCTCTTAATTCAATTCTTTTACTTAAACTTTTGTTGAATTTTTGTGGAGATTTTGAATCATGTGATTTTTCTTTATTGTTGTTACAAGGCTCAACAAAACATGAAGCAAAGAAGAAGGTGAGATTTGCAAAGGACATGGTGGAACTAATTCCAATGGAGAATTCTATAATGGAGAATTCTATGACTGATAGGATAAACATGGCAAAGGAACAAGAAGTCATTGGGAAAGTTATGGATTTGGATGATACTGAAAATTGGAAGCATGGAGAGAAATTTAAGGATGTGATGCCTCCTAACAGAGTTGTTCTATATAGGGGGATTATGAACAATAGGAAGGAGAGGTTTGATTTTCAGTAATTTTATACTATTAGGTTATGGATCCACAAAAAATCTACATGTGGGATCTAGCTCTATTAAACGGTTTACTCAATAAAATATTTGATTGAGGAGATCTTGATTCAATTTAGCAAATCACCTTCTTTTTCTCTTTATAGTGAAATTGGGTTAGGGGTTGATGGAATGAATTTCTAAAAGGAAGTTGCAATTAAGTCCATAATTGGGTGTAATATGAATAAACTAGCTATTTTGGTTTGGAATATTGATTGATCCCAAAATGAAGATCTTTGTGTGAAGCTAACAAAATTTTCCATATTAAACCTTGTGAATTGAAGTAAAAGAGATATACATCTTGCAACTATTAATAATCGACAAAGAATTTTGTTATGTTCATGCTAGATCAAAATGGTTGGATCTAATTTTTTGGTTACTCAATTTGCTCTGATGGATAATCTATTCCTTAGTTAAGAATGATGTTGGTATATGTGTTGGATAATTGTTTTTTGGTATGTTCATCTTCATTTCTAGATTAAGGTCTCTTTTGTACATGGATTGAAATATCTCTAATGTTCTCAAACTATTTTTTATTGCTGATAAAAAAGAATTTATTATGTCTTAAAATATGTAATTGCTTGGATTTACATTAGACCTATTTATGTTTTTTTGGAAAAAAACTTCTTTAAAGAACGAGGTTCAAAGTATATATAGTCACATGAACAATATTTTTCATTATAACTTTATCTATCACTTACCAGATTCAAAGAAATATAAAATATTAGAAAGAAGAAGACAAATATTAAAATGAGAAAAAAAACCATTTTAAGAAATTTTTGAAGCGAAGAAGATAACATATATCCTAATAAAACCTAATAAAAGTAAAATATTATACAAAGGAGTAAATCATTCCACCAAGAATGATTTCATAGTGAGCAATGAACCAATCCTATCCATAGGGTTATCAAAATCTTTTTTTAATAGTAAAGGTGTTGCAAAACAACATTATACAGAAAAATTGCAAAATAAATGTTTTTAAATTAGCTTAACATTTTTTTATCAATATTTTTTGCTACATTTATGGGAACATCTTAATATATATTCATTGTTTAAATAAGATGACAAGTTTATTTTTAACAAATTTGAAAACTCTTCTCATTACACATTTTTTTTGGAAAAAATAAAAAACTTTTTTATTACATGACCCTTTTGTGGTGACTTTTTTTATGAGGTTATATGGTACTTTTATATCTTTATAAGGACATTTTATATAAAGTGGTAGCTCATGAATGTATAATGACCTTAAGTGCCTCATTTATTCACTTACCATTTTTATATAGCATACATTTGTTTTAATATATATCTTAACTTTTCACTTGAATTAATATTGAAAATTTGATTGATGCTTTCAATCGTTTTTTTTTTTTGGTAAACGAGTTAAAAGTTAAATCTTTTATTGGAATACATAAAAAATCTCTATTGTAAATTTTAAATGTGATTTCATATGATTCTCAATAAAATATTTTATTTTAATTTTTTTTTATAGTTTACAAGACTTTAATGGAATAAAAACACTACTATTTCAACAACAACTTTCAACGTCAATTATATGAACCAAAATAGAAGGATATGTGGTAACAATTTTTACAAGTTTTCTATATAGATTGTTTAGTTGTTAATGTTAATTGTGAGTTGAATTGATGTTGAAAGGTGCTATGATATACTCTTATCATCATGACAAAATCGATAACTAATAGATAGAGGATAACTCTTTCTACTTAAAAGTGTAACAACTTAAGCTTCACGATTCAATTATTACTTGACAAGACAAACCTGACATATGCCACAAAACAATTAATGCACCCTACAACAATATTCTCAACAATTGTTCCTCTGGGAATCAGACTCTTATGACTTGGTCCACTTGACCTTTGCCACAGGATAATTGTGCAACTACCAACAATTTTTCCTTGTCACACTGGGAATCAAACTCGTGACCTTAGCTATAATATCAATTGTTGCGCCAAAAGGTATAGTCATAATCAGAGTGTGACTCTTTATACTTAAAAACGTAACAATTCAAACATCACAATTTGATTGTAATTTGAACCACCTCACAGAATTGACTCACCCTTTAACACATAGTTCAACTTAAAACGAAGTAAGATATTAAGCATATGGAATAAAAATAATTTTATATATAAAAATCAATCAGTAGTAAAGGATTCTTAGATATTGAAAGAAAGTGAGCAGAAAATGATATTCAACACTTTTTTTTAGTGAACTGAAGCTGGATTTAGTTTTTTTTAGATCTTGAGTCATGTGATTGATGAAGTTATAAGTTATTTCAAATAGAATTTATTTTATTTTATTTTAATTGTTAATATGCAAACAAGTTTGTCCTGGTTCTTAATTTAGACATGGATAATGTATACATATACATTGGACAATTGAGAAATAATCATCTATATATAATGGAAATTTTATCTCAAATAAATTATTTAAAAAAATATCATCAATTTTAAACTATACTAAATAATTTGTGTTCTAAATTAATTAATTTTTTATTTTTTTTCAGTACTGAACAAAATTAGTTACTTAAATGTGAAACGTTTATAAAATTAAGAAATATATATATAAAAAGGGGAGTGTTGCAGTTTTCTATTTCGTTAGTCATATACTTCAAACTCTTGGTTCTTCTCCAAAATTTAAGAGCATGTGATAACATTATAATTTTAATTTTACTTTTTAATATTTATAATTTTTTGCATTACATATTTTTATCTGAATTTTAAATCATTCTCTGTAATTAATTTTTCAGTTTATTAATATTTTAAAATGTTTAACAATAACTTCATATTCATAATTCTTAGTTGGAGTTGTTAACCTAATTGAGAGATATGCAGTAATGTCTAATATAAGAGTTTTTATAAATAAAAAAAAACAAAAGCTTTATCTAGTTTAATTTATTTAAAATCTGCAAGAACCAAATAATAACGTATTTTGAAAAGTTGAATTTGAGTGGAATTTGGAATTTGGTCCCTTTTTCCCTTTTCCATCAACGGAATATATTTTATATCATATCATGCCGACATATCTAATTTTCTTTACGCCATCTCTATCTTCTTATATATATTCTCATTTTTTTACTATCTTATTTTCATATATGACATTTTTTTAAATAATTTTATCTTAATTTTTGAAGTAAAGTAATGTTAATTATGAATTGTAATATTAAGTGAATTAAATTATTTAAAAGGTTACGAATTTATAACGTCGTATTATTATATATAGTTTATCAAAAACAGTTATTAACCTTTTCATTTTAAATTTTAAATTTCATTTTATTCATAAAATATTTTGAAAAATTAAATAACATTTTGAAAGATAAATATTGATAAAAAATTCTTTTGATATTTGAAACAATTATTCGATGTAGAAAAAAATTATATAATTCAAATTAATATAAGGTAAATATCTACAAAACAAAAATAATAGCGGTTTGTAAAAGTTGTTAAAATTTTAATAATGAACATTTTGTACAGTTTACGTTTTTCTTATAATATTAATAATATTATTATTATAACAGTGACAATAGTATATCAACACAATGATAATCGCTTCTAACTTTTTTTTCATAAAGAATTAATTCAAATTTCATTTTTTAAATTAATATATGAGGTAATTTTTCATTATGAATAATTATTTGAATTTAAAAAACAATTATTTAAAAGGTAAAATTGTAAAAAAAAAGAAATATCGCCTTTATTATTATAGATAATAGATGTTAGAAAGTAGTTAAATTGAAATAAATTAATTTAATTGTAGCATTGCATATGTAATTAATAATACGTTGTGTAATAACATGTTGCTTTCTTGTTTCACTCAAGGTCAAACATGTTGTATATAATAGTTTACAACATTTTACTACCTACACCTTCTATGAATTTAAATATATATATAAAAAATTAATTATAATTTATATCAATTAATGTTAGTAGGTGAGTTATTGATCTAGAAGTCAATTACGGATTTGAGTTTTTATAATATTAATTTTATTTTCTAGATCATTCAAAATGGTTCTACACAACTCACTTTTATGGAAAAACGAGGAAAGTAGCTTAATATAAAAATGTGGTTTGCTTTAATCATATATGGTTTCTTGTCATTTGAGCTCAATTATTTTTTTCAGCAACAAACTAATATATATTAATATTTGTACAAGGAGTAACAACTTGCATAAATACAAAATAGCAAAAACTTTGTAAATAGCATATAACCACCAATCTCTCTCTCTCTCTCTATATATATATATATATATATAATACATTAAAATTAAATTCATTTCACTTTAAATTATTTCATAATGCTTTTTTGGATACACAATTTTACATTTATTATCTAGATAGAGTATTTCAATTACATTCACTTTTTAAAAATAATTTTAATATTAAAATTATTTATTAAATTAAAATGCCAATCAATAACATTTTTTAGTTGATGTTATTCGAAGTTATTTTTTTATTAAGTTCATCAAGATTTTTAAACTAACGTGAACAATGATTTATCTTGGTTAACGAGGTTATTTTCAATTGAAGATAAAACCATAATTATTTAAGTAATATATGTTGTTGGTCGATTTCTTTTTTATTTTCAATTAATATCAGTTGAAAAATTTATCCAACCAGCATCAGTCAGATCAATAAGGTTGGCCAAAAGTCTCCTTAGTTGATAATATTTTTTTTTTTGCTGTTCTTACACGAAAAAAAAACTTCTAACATCAATAGAAAAAGAACCCCTCATATTGACATTGTTAATGTTGACTAAGAAAATCACAATTGCTTAAAATAAAATAAAAAATAACTTTAATTATGTCAAATGAAAAATAATATTAATTGACTTTAACATGAAAAATAATACATGTCGTGATAACGAGTTTCGACCTCAATTAAACTGATGATACGTGGAGATAATGAGTTATCAATCTCAATTGAACTGATGATATCTTAATCTAGTATGTTATAATCTTTACACAATTAACAATGTCTAATAAATGTAGAATATGGAAAAAATACATAAATTTATAAAATTTTAATTTCTTTTAAATTTTCTTACTTAAATAATATATTTATCATAAATTTTTTATAATTTTATACAAAATTAACTTATCATTAGAAATTATCTATCTAAATAAATACTCAAAGGGTACATAACTTATTTTACCCTCCTAGTCCTTTTGTATTTATTTGACTCTTTGTTGTCAAGTCATCCAAGATAGAGTAAGTTTGGACCTAGATTGGATCAAGTAATCCAAGGTCTCCTTATAAAAAAAATCAACAGAATCTCACTTCCGACCAAGTCGACCTAAGTCCAATTCTGGTTTATTCGACTTGAATTCACATTAGGCTAAGTTGGACATGCCCACATTAGACTGAATCAGGTTAAGACCAAGTTAGGCCAAGTCAGTGAAGTCCAAGTCAAGTAAGAATGAATTATATCTTTATCGGACTAAGTCAGATAGAACTTAGATTAGACCAAGTCAACTCGCGTCCATGTTAAGTTAAGTGAACCTGTTTATATTGGGATAAGTCAAGTTGGAGCAATGTCAACTTAAGTCAGGATGTGATCTAAATATAAAAGACACTTTTTTTTTCCATAAAGAGTATATTCGTCACTCCAAACACAACATTAAAAGATCAAATTCATTTACTAGGAAAAAAACAACTTTTAATGTTAACGAGACAATTTCATAAAAAGGAGAAATAAAATATTTATCTAAAAAAAAACTATTATTATATTTGCAATATAATTTAAGAAAAGACAAATAGACAATAATAAAATAATTTTAACATTTTCTTAATTTTATAAACGTGTGTGTGAATCAGAAAAAATGGGGGACCAGACCCTCTAAACTATGAAATAGTATCTCTGTCCACTACCAACATGTTGGTAAATATTTATGATTATTATATAACACAATAATAGTATGTGATGCACATGACCAAAACATTTAGTAGTTTTTGGGAAAGGTAGAAATCAGCAAAATGAGTTTTAATTTTCAATAAATAATTATTTTATACACAGTTTCAGTTACAAATTAAGGTACTTGAGAACACAACTGCACTAGATGTACCTTGGTTGGATGAAACATATTAAAGTCAAAAGTAAATGCAAGAAATAGAGTAGTGTCCAATTCAAAGTGTTGAGCTACATCATTCTATTTCTATATCTATTTTCATCAAATTTCCAAACCCTAAAAAAAATCACCTCAATTAATTAACACCTTCTTTATCTTCTTCCCTATATTTAGCTTAATCATCTCCAAAAATTCAATTTCCCATCAAAAAACTAAATTTGGGTTTTCCTATAAAACTTTCTGAACTCACCCTTTGTCTCCTTGCCCCCATGGCCAAACGCAAGGAAAAAGATAAAACCGTTCTCTCATAGAACCTTTTCATCCCTTCTTTCTTCAGAAACACTAACGAAAAATCCGCACCATAAAACCGTGTGGATTATCGTTAGAATCTGATTCGAAGAAGAAAGAAGGATAAAAGAGAACAACAATTTTTTTTAAAAAATAACTAACTGATTCCGTTAGGCAGTTAGGAAACGGTTATGTCAGTTATGTCCAAAAGGGTTGTTTTCCGACCGGTGGTGTCTCACCGGCGAAGGTCGCTTCTGCGGCAGAGCGGGGGCTTCCCGGGGTCGGGGACGCGGATGGGGGAGGCTGTGGGTGGCACCGCCGCCGTGTGCTGCTGCTTCTCGTTCGGGCTGGCGAACATGGTGTATCTGGCCATGTACAAGTTGCCGGCGAGCCTTTACCAGAAGATGCTGCGGCGGAAGCGGCAGAGGCGGCTGCAGAGCAAGAAGGAGGGGCTGGAGGCGGCTGCGGATGCGGATGCGGATGCGGCGGCCTCGCACGTGCGGCGGTGCACGTGCGGGTGCTGCGACGACATCATGGGCGCGGGGCGGGTGTACCCGCTCTGCAGCGACGACGGCGTGGACGTGGCGGCGGTGCGGCGCCTGAGCGAGGCGGAGAAGGATCCGGAGTTGTTGGAGCTGGAGAAAAAGATGTGGGAGATGTTTTATGAGTCTGGATTTTGGAGAAGCCCTTCTCAGATAGATCATAACGTTATTGCTGTATCTGTTTCTGCTCCAAATAATCTTCCAGATTCTTCTGTGAATTGAATCCTTCATTCAACCTTGTAACATCAATGAACTTTTTTCATTAGTTAGTGTTGGAATTATCCTCAGGTAGTGTTCATCTTTTTTTTTTTATTACATGAACACAACAAGGTTGCTTCATTTCATTGTAATTATCAAGTAATTCTCTCTTCTTCACTTCTATATATGCTTCAAGAGTTAAATCTTAAAAAATAACAATAATAATAATATTAATAAGTATATTTCCTAGGTTGAAGTTAGCTTTTCATAATTTAATTTATACATTAAAATAACTAATGTAGAAATTAAAATATTCTTTTAAAAGTTAAATGATGAGTCAGCTTTAATAAATATTGACTCATTGTATTGTATTAGTAGTTATCAATCATCGTCTAAATACTAACAATATCATAAATATATATATATATATATATATATATATATAAATTATATACAATTTTGTATTTTGTAAACAACTAGGGGATCCACTCTCCTTAGACTTCGACTGGGGGTTGTTCCCGTATGTCAATATAGTTTCATATTACTCTCTCATCCGAGGTTAAGGGTAGTTTATATACTCTCTTCTCCCTTCACCCTTTGAGACGCCTTTTAAGAACAAAACCATGACGGAACACCAACTTCCAAAGCGGACAATACTTCGAATGCGGTGATTGACCCTAATGATGTTGTCCAACGACTTGGGGTCAGAACAATGACGCTCACTGTGGGGCCGAAGAGGCTCCTTCGCCTCTCAACTAGGGGGATCCAGGTTGGAACAGTAAGTATTTTCCGTTTTGAAAGTTGGTGATCCGTTACAATTTTATCTTTAAAATATGTTTTAATAGATTGGAGAAAAAAATAGTCGGTAAATAGTGGTTGATACCGGAACAATTCTTTAAATAATGATTGATAAGTTTAGTTAAAATAAAAAAAAAATAGCCAAACACATATCATATATTGTTTTAAGTTATGTAAATACAAAAACATGGTTGGAAAAGAAATGTTATTGAAAACATGTGCAACAAATCTTGTAATTGAAGATAGGGAAGGAAAAAGAGAAGTGATATATAAGATTGATAGTGTGATCTAGAAAGATGAGAAAAAAGATATGTGAATATGTTGAAAATCTAATTGTACAAAATAATAATATTCTCTTGTCTTATATGGTGGTCCTATATTTATTCTTTGTCTCCTCCCAATTCATGCAAAAGCCTACAAAGGTCAGGGTCCTTCTGAGCCACTTCAAGTAATTTACACCAAGTGAAACAAATCAAAAACTTGCAGGTAAAACTAATACATTTATTGTTGGTAACAATAAATAATGTTTCATTATATTCAAATATTTTAAATTATAAATATATATTATACAGAAAAATAGTTATGTAACTTTATTAAAAATGACCCACTTTAATTATTTCAACTTATAAGACAAAGGTAATGATGTCCTCCATATAAGAGTTGGTCACATCTAAGCATTAAAATGAAACTGCAGACCACAAATCAAGACACAAAAAGAACTTCCAACAAAATTAATAATTTTGTTTTCGAATGGTTCTACATTAAATAATATGAAAAAAATAGGAAATAAAAAACTATCATAAAAGCAAACATGCAAATCCTAATTCCTATTTAGTATAATTGCAGGTCACTTATATGATTCTCGAGTCCTTCAATTTGATTGTTTAGGTGATGAAACCTTGCTACATAGAATTCATGGTGAAATTAGTGACGAGTTGCAAATAAATGATAACATGTGTTGTTCAAAACAAAAAGAAGTGGATTAGGATAGACAAGTTGAATTACATGTCACATTGGATCATTGTTTTGAGTACCACTAATTTCAAATTTAGGTTAAAATGCTTTAGTGTCTTGAGCATTTTCTAGTTCAATAAAATCTTTAACCTCATCCTTTAGTGACCAAGAACCATTATGCTTTTCAAAACCTATTTGTGGAGAGTCACATTTGTGATTTCATTGGTTTTATGAAAAATGTAAAACAACCTCTCCTTCCACATTGACCTTGAAGTGTTTCAATATTTTTTAGACAAGATATGAAAACCTATACTTTGAAACCTCTTTGTCTTAAACCTGCAATCCTTGAAATCTAGTTGATTTTGAGTTTTTTCTTCAAACTCATAATGTTATAGGAGTACAAGGTCATCTTGATATAGCATAGCATAATTGTTCCTCTTAGATAATAGTCGCGAACTCATTAAAGCTTTAGTACTCCAACATTAAAGCTTTTAATATGACTTTGGATCATTGGAGTGATTGTTGAAGAACTTTGTTAAAGTTCTCTACTACTTTAGTGATGCCTTTGCTGACTTGTACTCCTTCATAAGTCAAACTTAACACGAAGACTCACCGTTTCTTAAGAAGATCTTGACACACTCACATCTAATTCCTAATTTTGTATGTTCATTTTCATATAGTCAAAAGAATTGAGCCACTACATATAACCTTACATACTTTGAATGTTATATTGAGATAGTCAATCAATGTTGTGCATTACACAAAATCCAATTTAAATCAAAATTAAGTTTCTTGCATCAGAGATCTCACAATGCAACCTAATGGGTTATTATGATATTATTGGGATTAAAATAGGAGTTATGATAGATATCTTTTGAGATATTTTTTTCTTGTTTTAGTTTTTGAATTTAATGCAATTATATGATTAGGGGTGCAAGAATTTAGTGACTAAATTAAGATTTTATGGTGCGTATGTTGTGAAAATATTTTTTCTTAATTCAGTCGTTCTAGTTTCTATAAATATAGCTGAAAAAGTTGTGATGAGAAGGAGAATTAGGCATTTAATTTAGAGTTACATAGCTGAAATGTAATAAAAATTTAGAATGACATAGTTTTTTTTTTTTATTATCAGCATAGAATAAATAAAATAAAATAAAACAATTTAGAGTATTTCAAACTCTTATACAAACACTTTAGAAATGTTCCAACTCAAATACAGAAAGTGGTCAAACTAATCTGCACAAAAATGTTCCAAATCTTATACAAACATTTCAGAAGTGTTCCAACTCGTATACAAAAAGTGATTAAACTAACCTGCACAAAGATGTTCCAAATCTTATACCGACATTTCAAAAATGTTCCAACTCATATACAGAAAGTGATCAAACCAACCTGAGATCGACTAAAATGAGATGCATGATTGGAATGAGTGGAGAGGGAGGAGGTAATAAATTGATGCATGTGTGTGCAGCATATGTAGTGGCAAAAGACATAGTGGTGTTAGCAGTGGAGTGGTCCAAAACACAAACTGAGTGAGTTTGAAATTGAAGAGAAGAGAAGGGTTGTGTCAGTGCTTCTTATCAGAAAATAATTTCACAGTCTAAGCTATAGGACATTTGGGATGACATTGATGGTCTCATTCCCATCTCAGACACTTCACTTTCCCTCTCTGCACTTTCTATATTCATCTTCTCCACCTTCAAAACCTTTTTCATAATCAAATTCAATAACTTAAATCCACTCAACTTATACAACAATCAAGAAAAAACTGTTTAATCATTAAAAAAAATTATGAAATATAAACTAATTTTATAGAAAAAAATAATTAGTTGTTATAGTGATTAAATTAGATATCATTTTAAAGACTAAATTTTTTATTTATTTCTAAAGTAGTTTCTATTATTAATAAATAGTTTCTAAATTGGTATCTAATTAGCTACCAAAATTTTAAATTTGGTAGCTAATTAGATACCAATTTAGAAACTATTTATCAGTAATAAAAAACTAATTTAGAAACTAATAATTTTGTTAGTCTCTAAAATGGTCTTAAATTTAATTACTATAACAACTAATTATTTTTTTTTTCTAAAATTAGTTTCTATTCTCCTAGTGGATGATGTCCGAATGTTTAAAGGGCATGGCTTTCTGAGTTAAATGGTAAACATGAGTTTTGTTCGTCATTGATGTTTTTGAAAGTTATATACATACACTAAAAAAAATCATTAAATAAAAAATAATTTTAGAAATCAAAATAATTAGTTGCTATAGTGACTAAATTATATACCATTTTAAAGACTAAAAAAAAATTATTGATTTCTAAATTAGTTTTTATTATTGATAAATAGTTTTTAAATTGGTATTTAATTAACTACCAAGGTTTTAATTATCAATTATTTATATTCTAAATTTGGTAGAAAAGCATTGTAAGTAATTAGATACTAATTTAGAAACTATTTATCAATAATAAAAACTAATTTAGAAACCAATAATTTTTTTAATCTTTAGAATGGTTACTAATTTAATCACTATACCAACTAACTATTTTTTGTCTCTAAGTTTGTTTCTATTTAATGATTTTTTTTTTATTGTAGTGATATATAATTAATATTTTTAATAGTTGAGATATCTCTACAGTATTTCATATTAATTTATTATTTGAAAGTTATACAAATATATAATCACGTTTTTATAATAGGAAAATATCCCACATTAATTCAGTTCATAAAGAAAAAAATCTTAAATCCACCTACTACAATTATTAAATTTTTGCCCTAAGTTTTTAGTACAATTAATATAATTTTTATTATTTAAAAATATTTCTTATTTAAACTATTGTTACATTAATTTTTTATCATGTGTAATTTGCACATTGCATCTGGTAATTAAATATTTGTTACTTTCAACTTGTAATGTTAATTTTTTTTATATGAATTGTATAGAAAAAGAAAAAGTAACTCAACAAATATTAAAGATAGTACAATAATTAATAATTGCGTCTGTAAGATTGAAAGAGACAATAATAGGTAAAATAGAATTAAGAAAAATAAAAAATGTGTTAAAATATTAGAAATAATAATGAAAAAAAATAAATAAAGTACAAGTTACAATTAAAGTTAACTAAAGTTTTTTTTTTTTTGTTTTTACTTTTTTATCAGCAAAGTAAAGTTAACTAAAGTAGTTTATAACTATAAGTTAAAAGTTTTTAAAATAAGCTATTTTAAAATGGTGGCAACAAAATTTTCATGCTGATAAAAATAATTTATAAATTAGTCAAATAACCTAATTCTTAGAAATTTATAATTAGTTTAATTTTTATATGATCCAAAACTTATGTGTACATGAACGTCCTAAGTGAAGACAAAATTGATGAAATTTTGTAAGTATATATCTTTGAGTTTTGAATTATTTTAATTATGATAAACTTCCTGAATCCAACCCACTTAAAATTTTAAATATTATATATGTATATATAATTTAAGTAAATACTAACCAGTTCCTTAAAAATACTAGTTATTTTTAAAAAAATATTATATATGTACTGTTTTTATAATTTTTAAATATATATTTTCATATAATTGTATAATTCCTTAATCAACAAGTTAACCTTTTAACTCTCAAATTTTAAAAATTATATACTGCAACAAATCCATTTTTAGTGTCTAAAGCTTCATAGATATGCACTTTTAATCTCAATAAATTTGTAATTGCAAATTTAATCTTCTAATTTTTCAAAATTAATTAATTTCAATCTAATATTGATATATAATATAATTACTTATAATAAATAATATATATAAGTGATAATAATGTCAATTATTCATATATTAATAATAAATTTTATGATTAACTTTAATGCATATCATTCTGACAAATATGTTGACATTTTCTATTAACAACCCACTAAAGGTAGAATACAATTATTTAATTTTAGAAAATAAATAAACAAATTTAGAATTAAACTTTTACATTATTAAACGTAGATTTAAGTCTGTTCTGAAAGTACTATTTGTCAACCACTTCTAAGAAAAAAGATGGCTTTATTAAGTATGAGTTTGAATAACCTCTTAATTAATTTTGACCTTTAACACCCGATTCACAAATAAAGAAAGAAAAGTAAAAACTAGTATTTATTGTTTGTACACGTTTCTTAAATAGTATGTCCATATCGGACACATATATCGGACATCAATACTCGTATAACACACACTTGGAAGACACATATTAATGAAGTGTTCAATTTAAAAAATACTGGTTCGATGACAATTGTAACATGATTCTAAAACAATTTTAAAAAGAATAAATATCTTTATTTTCTAAAAAATAAATTTATTATATAAATATTTATTATAATTACAAAAGAAAAATATAAATCTTTTTAATCAACAAGGAAAAATATATGAAAAAAAAAAATCTATACATAAATTTTTATTGTCAATTTATATAATTTATAATTATATAGATTCTTCTCCGATATTCTATATATACGTATTTATATTTCTATGTTTTTGTCGTGTCCGTATAAGTGTGTAAGTGTTTGTGGTATATATTATTGGTTTAAATATGAAATTTGAATTAAAATGAATTATAAAATAATTGAATTTAATAGGAAAACTCTATTAACCTCGTAATGAGAGACAAGTTGAAGTGACAGAAAAAGCATAGAAAGAAGAAAATAAAAATGGCAGCATCAGACATTATTGTAAGGCGGAGAAAGGCTGAAAAGTGAGCCTTTCATTGATAGGGTGTGGGGTCTTTTTTCCAATACACGCACATTTGTTTTGGTAGACAAATCCACCAAACATCCAACAAGGTAAAGTGTAACTCTCACCCTTCGTTTATTCTTCATCACTTCATCCCAATCTCTTGCATTCTCTGATTTCTCATTTCAGGATTTCATCCTCTCTTCTCTTGGCTCCTTCCCTCCGTTTCTTGAGCCCTTTTTCGTTTCTGGGCCTTTACCTATTCTCAATGGAGGTAATTGATTGATCTTGCCATCTTTTTATCAAATTTCCTGTCTTTTTTTTCTCTTTTGTGATTCCTTGTGCAATATCTGGTGCAAAGATTGGTGCTTTTTAATCTGGGGTTGGTTGGAGTTGCCCCCTTTTAGTAATCCTTTTCTTTGTCGTGTTGTTGCAAAATGTTTTGATTCCTCTTTCTTTTGTTGGATTTTGTTGTGATCTCACTGATGATTCTGTTGCCTTTTCTTTTTATAATTATGGAAGTTTATCAAATGTGAATGAACATGATCAAACATGTTCCGGAAGGATAGGGTCGCGCTCTCAATTTTCCTCAACATCGAGGATTGTGAGGAAATTTCAACAACGACAGCAATTTAAAACCTTGTTGATAATGTGTGTGATGATGTTATTCTTGTTGTTTTGTTTTTAGTTTAAAAAGTATGTGAAATAGAATTCTTCGGTAACTTTCTACAATAAGGTTTTTATAATCTGTGCTGAGCTGAGGGTTGTGGTAACAACAAATCAGATCGATGGATTGTGCATTTAGCTCAAACTAGTTGAGATTTTGGTAAAGCAGAATTAGGCTAGTATTATCACTGCATCATTTTCTTTTCTCCCTTCACCTGGTTCGATAGGTAATTGAGGAATAACCTGGATTTTATGTTTACTTATTGAGACTGCTTATAATGACTCAAAATATTTCATCTTGACTCTGAGAACTCTGAAATATTAAGGTGCCGGAAATGGGAGGCAAGACCGAAAGTCACATGACATCGGCGGCAGCCTTTGTGGAAGGGGGGATTCAAGAAGCATGTGATGATTCTTGCAGCATATGCCTTGAGGAATTTTGCAAAAGTGATCCTGCAACTGTAATATGCAGCTTATGTGCTTTCTTCTAATCTTTTCACAAATAGAAGTATAAGCAAGGATGGCTTCATTTGAAAAACATTTGTTTACTCCTTTTCCTTATCTTTCTTTTCAGGTCACTAATTGCAAGCACGATTTCCATCTGCAGTGCATTCTTGAATGGTACATTCTAATACTTTTCATCTGTTTTTGATAAAACTTAGAATTTTAATTTAATTTTTAGCACTATATTCTCAAAGAGTAATATTTTATGTCTTGTCATTTGGTTCCTGAATATTAAAATTGCTTCTAGTTTTCAGCATTAACAAGTTCTCACTCACATGAAAAGTTAGAACCAGAAGTCATTTGTATAAATTGTACGTTAATTCTTAATTTCTTTAAGTCCTGAGTGGGGGATGGGGCAAGGGGGGCAAAAACCGGGCATGGGAAGGGGTAATTGACCCGCAAATGTGATCAGACAAGTTCTCTTGGCACTTGACTTGATCATATTGGCTATTTTGACTGGAGAATCAATGGATTACCCATTTTTCTAGTCTAAATCTTACTCACCTGTATGCTACAATTCAATCAGAATTGGACTGTACCTGACAGCTGACATGATCTGGTGAACTGGTGTGGTGTTACCAGCTTCTGTTCCATGGTCACATGATGACAGTTTATGAAGTTTGCATCATCACCAAATTTAATTTTTATGGGATAAAGAGACCTCCAAGGTATTCAAACTGTAGGCTTCTTGGTGCAAGGGTTGACATTTATTTCTTTGCTTAAGATCACAAGGTGGAATCATGATTGTGTTGGTCAGAGGAGCTGTAACTGATGCTGCAATATAGTGTAGAATATATTCAATATATTTATGTCAGTAAAGACATATTCTTTGAAAAAATTGAATATATTTAATTATTCATCATCAATCCAAGACTCAATTTTCAAATGTGTTATTTTTTTACAATTACTGATGAATCACCCTTTATATTTTTTCACCCATTTAGATGATGTGAAAGTCTACATATCTCCAAAACAAATTGTTTTGACTCCAGTTGAATTTCTTAACTGTTAATTGCTTCCCATTCTAGTTCAATGATTGATTAAGTGTTCAGAATATTGGTCTGATTATGAATTCCACAAATATCCTTACTGCTTTTTTTTACACACATTCTAAAATTTGGTATGTCGTGGATTTAAATTCTATAGAGTTTTCCACATAGTACAAATATCAGTAATTCCTATGCATTATGGATAGATGGGATTTTTCCAAAATTTTAACTATAATTTTTAGACAAAGTGCTATACTACTAGTACTAACCACCAACAAAGTTTATAGCTCTAGCTCCTATGAATAAAACAAAATGGAAATAAGAACTTTTGAAATAATTGAGGAATATGTTTGTCTCTCTCAATCTGTGTTGTGTGTGTGTGTTGTCTTGATTTTGTATATGACTAATAGCCATGTTTACTGTTGAAAATATTGTTGCCTCTTTCAAATATATTAATGGGTGGGAAGTTTCTGATCTCAAAATATGATTTTGGCAGCTGGTGAGAACATTTGAGTTTAAAATGGAACATTATACCACTGTAATAGTTACTGGCTGTTGTTTGTATGCAGGTCTCAGAGAAGCTCTCAATGCCCTATGTGTTGGCAGGCTATCAGCTTGAAGGATGCTACCAGGTAGTCCAGGATTTTTCTTCCTGTGACCTACTTTATAATTAATTTCATGATTATATT
>Ga0123342_1000640_pt1 | contig 56348 bp, 34 predicted proteins | sample Turbeawhitnodule_FD_89960 | JGI IMG/M metagenome (GOLD analysis project Ga0123342, IMG submission 89960) | Root nodule microbial communities of legume samples collected from Mexico - Turtle bean Mexico white nodule | ecosystem: Host-associated > Plants > Roots > Nodule | place: Mexico: Nepantla...
ATATATATATATATATATATATATATATATATATATATATATACACGTAAAAAAAATCAAAGACCCTAATAATACTCACCGACAACATTCCCCAACAAAATCACCTAAATAGTAATACACTTCATTTTTATAAAATATCTTTGCTAAATGCATGATACTTGTCCAGCTGATATTACAAATTTTTTTTAACAGCATTCTTTTTTTTTTTTTTATAATATCTAAAGCGAATTTAGTTAGAAGGAGATTTGCTTGATGAGTAATATTTGTAGTGTATGTGAGGAGAAAGAGGAAACTACGTTTCATCTCTTTTACACGTGTAGAGTTTTCTGATTTGTGTGGTTTAATGTTACGAGTGGATGAGATTGACATCGTTGAATCATTAAGAGCCAAAAGATTTTAAGATGAGAGATGTAAATGAAAGTGTTAAAGTGTGTGGATAACAGTTTGTAGGAGAACTGTGAAAACATAGGAATAAGAGAATCTTTAAAACAACACGATAGACCATATAGAAATTTTCACAATGACACAACTGAAGGCATGGTCATGGCTAATGAACAAAGCCCGAGGGGTAAGTTTTTCCTATTCTAATTATGATTTGTGTCTTGAGCCACAAATTTGTATGAGATCCGTAAAAAATTATTAGGTGATTTTATTTTATGATTAGAGAGGTTTGAATGAGTTTTTTAATGATTTATATGTACATATGAATGTCACAAACTAGGTTGATAGGTTAGAGTAAGGAGGTTAGAGAAGATTTTATATAAAGGTTGGAGTATCCCTCAAATATCTCTTATTTATTTATTAATTCTTTACTGATAATTTTTTTTTTAAATAAATGAATCATAACTAATTTACATGTATTAATAAAAAATATGTATGAAGGACATGATGTTGTATTATGTTCTATTTTGAGTTTTTATTAACATGAAATGGAGGCCGAGGAAAATAACATACATATATTACTTCATTGCATGATGGATAAATTATATTACATGTGAGAAAAACACAACTCGAAAAGATCACGAGCTTGTCAGGAACCAAAAATTATTAAGTCATATTCAAAATTTATAATTATAACATTATTAATTATATATTAATAATGATAAACTATATGTCTACTTTATATAGTTTACGTTTTGGGCCTGTTTTGTTTGTTGGGCCTCTTTGCTGATTGGCCCACATTTTTCTTTATAAGCTTTATATTATCTACTTTTGTAATAGGAAGCTTCAGACTACGAATAAACCAATTATATTCTTCTGTTCTTGAGTTCTCTTCTATGCATTTTCTTTCGATTACTAGGCTGATTTGGTCAAATCCATCTATCAAATCGGATTTTCAAAACCATAATGATAATAACTAAGTAATTATAACATATAACAAATTTATTCAATCTTGATTACAATAAAGTTGAATTAATTGAGATTTAAATTATTTAAATTTTGAAAACTTTACTGTCAAAATAACTATACGTATTTATAATTGAAAAGGTTGGATGTGTATAATTTTATATTTTTAAAATTAACGACTATATAATTTTTTAATATTATTTTTACAAAGTTATATATATATATATATATTATGATTTTTTAATAAAGAAGACATACTTCATCTTTTAATTGGATAATTTTATCATTTAATAAATAAAAATAATTTATTTATTTATTTAATAAAATAAATAATTATTATATTATTATGGATGTGTATTCGCTAGTATATATTATTATGATAATAATAATTACTATTATAAATAGTTGTTTTAATTTTCAATTTCATCACTATCATTCAACTAGTAGCAAAGAATTTATTGTGCATAAATTTCTTTGTGGCCTTAAATGATTGATGGTTAAGGCAACCGCCTAGCAATGTAAGGGGCTCCATTCCATAATTTCAAATAGTAGTATAATAGTTTAATTTCAAGCTTTTTACAAATGAATAAAAAAAATGAAAGTTAATTAATTATTTTTAAAAAATCACATTTAACATATAAGATTTCTTTTTTGTGTTGTTTAACTTATTCATGCATGCAGCATTTGTTTATGCATTTAACTTTTTAACACTAAATACTTTTTTTTTTAATTTAGATATGTCTGTCAGTAAGAATTTTCTTAAATTATTGGTTCCTCAATATAAGAAAATCATTTAATAAAAATTAATTTTAAAGATAAAAAATAATTAATTACTATATTAATAAAATTAGATACTATTTTAAAGATTAAAAAATTATTAGTATCTAAATTAGTTTCTATTATTCATAAATAATTTTTAAATTAGTATCTAATTAACTATCTAAGTTTTAACTAAAAATCTTCATATCTAATTAGATATCGATTTAAAAATTATTTATCAATAATAAAAACTAATTTAGATATAATAATTTTTTTAGACTCTAAAATAACATCTAATTTAATCAATATAGAAATTAATAATTTTTTATTTTTAAAATTAATTTTTATTTAATAATTTTTTTTTAGTTATAATCGATATAGGAAAACAAGTGCGTAAATTGATCAACTCCTAAGGAAAGGAATTTGTAAATTGGAGTTCCATTGTGTTTAAACAAAAATCAAACACCCACAGTGATTGGAATTTGGTATTAAATATATGTTTGAATTTTGCAACATATTGGAGATATTTATAAAGTAGGTTTTATTGCAATATTTTTATTGATTTATCCAGTGATAAAGATAGGAAAGTAGACGATAATAATTAGTTTACAGCAGAACATTTCTTGCGAATTTCACCATCATCACCCTGCTTCACACCAATGTTGCTCATCTTAACCATGGACTTGCCGAATTGGTAGTTGAAGGGAGCTGTGGCTATGTATTTCTGAACAAAGGAGCTTGTGGAAGGATCAGTCCAAAGCACTTGATCAGAACGGAGGATTCCACGGCCTCTCTTCAGGTTAGCCAAGTATGAAGTGTCGAATTTGAATTGGCTATTAGTGTCTAATGCCACTCTCTTCCTTGGTTGGTTTTGTGGGCAAATTTCTCTCAGAAATGGAACAAATGAAGGGTCGATGGAAGGATCAGTGGTGCCATTAGGGTTGTATATTCTGTCTGCGAAAAATTGGCAAGCGGTTGTGCCTATTGTATGTCCACCTACGTTTTCACAAATATAAGATGATAAGAATATTAATAAGGAAGATGGTCGGACCGATGATTATGCTCTGTACTGCGGTAAAAGAAGTGTTTGTGTTGTATGTTTATCGGTTTGGTGTTGTATCTTAATGGTGTTTGAATTGTGGCAAAAAAATTTGAGTGGTTACTTCTGTGACTTTTTTGGGAAGTTGTTTTGTGTATGTTGTAAGTTATAACTGGCTTACGTTCTCTTATTCTCATAAGGGTCTGTTTGTCGTTGTTATTACTTGGATTTTTGGTACAACTCAGTCTGTCACAAAGTTATGGTTTAGTTGTTGGATGGTGTGTTTTGTATTGGTTGTTGAGTTTGTTGGGTAAGGTCCTTCGACTCGATGACAAAGACCTTGTTTTGTTGTTGGATGCATGTCTTTATTTGAGGGTGTGACTTCTTTGGTGAGATGAGACAACTGTATCTGATGAGTTTCTATATCTTGATTTGAGTTTTTAGATATGTAGTACAATGTTTGTCGAATCCTTAATTGGTAGGATTTTAGGATCTTGTAATTTGGAGTTTTGTATAAAGATTGAGACACCCCTAAAATATTTTTTTTATTTTATATATTCTTTACTGATAAAAAAAATATAAAACATAAAGCCGCAAGTAATCGTAAAAGTAACGAAGTTAATGAGTGAAAAGTACCAGCAAGAACGACGAGGTCTATGGTGTTGAGACCTTTATCATTAAACTTCTTCTTCTGCACTGTCACGTTATCATTAGGACCAGGCAAACTTAGGGTTTCGCTTCCGATTGAAACCCTTCCATCTTTGCGCCCTGTAGGCACTTTCCAACTTTTTCCACCACTCTGCAAATCAAACCAATACATTTTTTTTATCGATAAATAAAAATCTTATTAACAAAATTTACATTCACTTATATAAATATTGAAATATATTAATGTCTGTCACCTCCAACAAATCACCAATCAAATATACAAAACTTAAGAGAAATATATATTTTAAAATTAAACATAATATAACATAACTAAATCTTATAATTTTTTTATCAATCAAAATTAAATATAATAAAATATAATATTTAAGAGATATTCTAATTTATATATATAAAAAAAATAAGTTTAAAAGTTATTCCTTCCCTCCATCTTTATATGAAATAGATTGAATATAGTAAGTCCCTCGTGTCCATAGATTTATCTAATACATGTATAATAACAAAATCTTTCATTTTTTTTTTATAAAATATATTTATATACATAAATTTTTATTATTAATTTATATAATTCATAAGTAAACATTAAGTAATTATAAAAAGAGAATTTATTTAATTTAGTTTTTACCAGAACAACAGAATCACGGGCAGCAAGAGTAAGGATATCAGCACAGGACACAAGACCAGGGCAGAGAGCCTCCAGTTTTTCCTTTGCATCATCAATAACCTCGTATCCTCTGAGATTAACGTTTGGCGGTGCTGTTCTCTCAGTATCAGAGCCAGCAATGAGAACAGAAGCATCACAACCTCGTACAAAGCAATCATGGAAGTGCATCCTAAGTATCCCAGCAGCCAAAGTAGGGTCAGACCTAACGTGGGACTCAACTGTGGACGTAACAATGGATTCAGCACCTGGACATGTTCTGGAATAGAACCCTACTCGCGTCCCATGCCCATGCACTGTGTTCATAAAAGCCACACCAAGCAACACAAACTTCAGAACCATCTCTTTCTTCCACAAATTACCACCCTCCATTTTTCCTCAAGCAAGGAAAAACCACTTTATAAATTATAAATGATTCAACTCTTATATAAGTAGAAAAGAACTTCGAAGTAGTAGTGTATATAGAATAGAGTTATATATCAAGTGAAAGTTTGAGTAAGAAAAGATTGTGTTTGGTTGAGAGTGTGAAGAGTTTATGCATGTATTTATAGTGATTTCGTGTGTCTTTGGAGTCATTAGGAGAATGAGTAAGCAAAGCCAAGTAATACATATATTAATTGCCATCATGCCCTACAAATTGAACAAGTCTCAGTTGCATGGTTAAGAATAGGCAAACCTTTGAGGTAGACATTGATTAAACAATTATATGTAATTTGTATTCAAATGTTAAAGATATGTTTATTTCTAATTTTTTAATTTACATAATTTCAAATAAAATGTTGTTTTAATATACTAATTGGTTGTTTTTAGAAAAAAAATTATCAGCAAATAATAAATAAAATTATTTGAAACATTTGAAGATGTTTCAATCCTATTACAAATAGAAGATCCAACAAAAATGTCTAGAACCAAACTTACAAGATCCAAAAGAACTACATATTCTTATATTTTTTTAAATAAAAGCTCTCTTATATCCCAAAACTAATTTCATCAGAAAAGTTATTCTCCTAAATCCTACTCCATTGATAACTTTATATGAAGAATCAACTACTAAGAAGTCTTATTTCAAATATAATTAGTTGTTTCACAACTTTATATAAAACATATGTATTCCATAATACAAACAAAAATAAAAACTAATATATATATATATATAAAATACTATCATATTAAGATCATAAATATGTTTAAACTCCTAAATAAATCTTCTCAAATAGATCAAGGAGTTTTTGGATTAGGATTATATATAAATTGAAAAAAAAGAAGTGAATTATTTATAAATAAAATTTAAATAAGATAAGTAAATAAAACTATTTAAATTAAATTAAGTATAAATAGAATTTAAATAAAATATTAAAACACTTTTAAAGTTTGATATATTTTAAAATATTTCAGTTCAGTTTATATATTTCATCTGAGTAATACTAGTGTTATTCTCCTAACAAGACCATGAGTCTTCTTAATTTTTTTGCCTGCATAAAAAGTGAAAATAATTCCCTGGAAAGGAGACCTGGTCTAGCATATGGAAAAGTTATTACATAATAAATTTAGGATTAATTATTATAATATTCAGACCAATTTTAATAAAAGTACCTCTCACAAAAAGAAAACAAAGAGTTAATTACTTTAAAAAATAATTGTTTCATTTTTTTTCTTCTACAAGTATTTATGAAAAAATCGTCCAAACTTACTTGTATAGAAAAGTAAACATGTTTTCTTTCCATGACATTTGATCCATCTTCATATTATATTAATTTTTTTATTAATAAAAAAATAAATAAATGTAAATCATTAGTCGCCATACCTTTAATAAAAACAAAATACCTGAAAACACCTAAAGTCCATAAAAACCAACTAACAACTAACACATTTATTAGTATATTAGTATTAGTCTTTTTAAATTAAAAAATAAATGTAACTGGTATTACTTTTATAATAAATATGTTTTTAATATAAAATTATATATAATAAATTATTTATGTAACAATACAAATGTGTTTTCAACTATTTATGGTTGAGAAGAAAAAAAGAAGATTAGGAGAGATTGGTGTTATCTCTTTGGCACATGAATTAATGCTATCATCAAAAACCAACATGCAATTCACAAATTCCTTCAGATCAGTTCTTCCCATTTCATAGAAATCTGGTTTTACTTATTTTAGATAAATTTTAATATTATATTTTAAAATAATTATAATTTAAATTTATACTATAAGAAAATTATTAAATAAAAACAAATTTCAAATACTAAAAATAATTAGTTATCATATAAATTAAATTAAAAAATATTTATCAATAATAAAAATATTTTAAATATTAATAATTATTTTTTAAATAATATAATAATTATTTATTTATTATTTTAAAAATTGGTTTGATTTTTATTTAATAATTTTTATGTGTGTTAATTATCAAATTTTGACACTTCATTTACGTAATAACATGATGACAATTATGTCTCATTTTAAATATAGATTATTAAGTTTTGATATTCTTATAAACTGTCGTAATTAATCATACAACCAATCTAACAGTATTAGGTCAAGTCAGTTAGTTGCCAAATAATCTATCATCTTTTGGTCTACTCGATCCTATTTTAGGTCACCAGAATAATTTGATTCATTTTAAAAAATTAAAAAAATACATGAAAAATTTATAATAAAATCTAAAAAATTAAGTCATCTTAATAAATTAATTATAATTTTATATATAAATAATAATATATGTATATGTAGATGTTATAATAATGCTATTTTTATATTTTTTAAAATAATAATTATTTTATAAAATAAATATTTCATATGAGTTATAATTTAGAGAGTTTACTAAATAGATTAAAAAATAATTTAATTTAAGTAATGAATTATTTTATTTGTGTAGTCTTTTCCAGATATGAAAATCAAATTTATTTTAACAGTCGTATTTGACACGGAGATGTTATTTGACTGGTTAAAATAGCATTTTGCTTTAAGAAATCTAAGTAGTTGTTCTCAAATAAGCAATTTATTACCAATATCTTCTTTTTCACATTAAGTTTCTTGGATAATAAAAACATTGATTAAAAGAAAAAAATTAATGAAAATAATCACTAAAATTTATACATGAATCAACACATAAAATTCTCTTAAATTTTAATTTTAAGTTATAAAGAAGTTAATTTATTTTTTAAATTACTTTGTTCTAGAAATTATTTTGAAAAAAAAAACAATACGAAAAAGAAAATTATAAAAAATTAAATCAGTCTTCTTATGCATAATTTAATTTATAAAAAAATTCTCTTCTAATTTAAAAAACAATAATTTATTTATAAATTAATTTTAACTAGTAAACAATATTTTAATTTATTTAGTTTAGAAGTCCTTCCAAAGTGGTTGGTCCAACCAGAGTATTTCTCAGTAATGGGTAGTGAAGAAAAGCAAACCACACTTTTTAATTAAAACAGATAAATGATGAGTGGATAAGCCCTTATATATATTCTTACATACATGCACACAATGTCATTAATAATAGAGAGATATTTATGCCACAAAACTACTTAAAAAATCTAAACCAGAATAAAAATTATAACATTACCTATTTAATGATGAACTCACTTTTTTCATTGAGAGATAATATATGGGTGACAGATGTTTATTTTAAATATTCATATTTAAATTAAATTTTATAATATTATTTAGGTTGGATGTTTAGTATGTATTTCTGATCAATGTGTTAAATTAAATAGAAATAATGGTTTGAATATAGATTAAAATGTTATCAAAATAAAAAACTTTGCATTTAAATTCAATTGAAAAAGCTTGTTTACGACTTTTAGACCGAAAAAAGTAAGAAAAATAAATAAATAAGCTTATTCATAAATTAAAAAAAACTTATATACAAACTAACTTTTCATATAATTTTTTAAAATTTTATTTTTTAAGTTCTCCATAAACTAATTTTAACTCACAAAAAGTGTCTTTAAATTTTTCTTCTTTGATTTTCTAAGAGGTTTTATGAGAAAGTCTGTACTAAAATATCATAACTTCTTAACCAAAGCATTTGTCTGTATAACATAGAATTTATTATTAATAATTATATATTATTTAAATACTTCATCCATATTTTACTCTATGAGTAAAAATATTACATTTTGATATTCTTTTAAATAAATTGATTGATATCTTCTGTTTTTAATGAAATATTAATATTGATTTGTATGTTTACTGTCATTTTAATCTTAAATAAAGATCATTTCATTTAAATATTTTTTAAAAATATTTAGACAATAGAATTATGAATTTCTACTTACAGAAAAGTTTTTTTTTTTTTTAATTTTCTTCAATTCATATACTATACTAGCAACAGCATCCAATGTTATAGAGTTTGACTTATACATTTTTTAAGGGTAATGGTATTTTATACCAATTTTCATTTACTTGATAACTAAAATAATTCATTTCAATAAAATTATTAAATAAAATCTAATTTAATAATCAAAATAATTAATTACTATTTAATTAAATTAAAGACCATTTTATAAACTACAAAAATTATTGGTATCTAGAGTAATTTCTATTATTAATAAAAATTTATAAAATCATTTCTAAATTAGTATCTAAATTAACCATCAAAATTTAAGTCACTTACTACTTTATATTTTAAATTAATCTTTATTAATTTTTTAGAGACTAATTTAGAATATAAAATATTAATAACTAAAACTTAAGTAGCTAATTTAGAAATATTTTAATTTTTTTATTAATAATATAAAGCAGTTTAGATATGAATAATTTTAGTCTCTAATCTAGTAAATATAGTGAATAATTATTTTTTATGTTTAAATTTAATTTCTATTTAATAATTTTTTGTAATAATTATTATTTTATTATAATATACTATTTTATTCTAAAATAAAATTCATAAAACTGTGATTAGTAATACAATTTTAAAATTAATTCATTTCAACCAAATATTATTTCTCCTGTTATAATGTGGTGCATTTTGTTAAGATATTAATTTAGGTAGTAATGTATATAAGGTTGTCAACTATGACACTTTGGTAGTAATTAGTGACAGCATGACAATATTGGTAGTAATTAGTGACAGCATGACAATATTGGCCGTCCTGAGTTTGTGAGTTACAAGAAGAAAAGCATTTTTTGAAGGCCATGCTCACATGCAACATTCCAATTCACTTGATACCTCCAAGGTCATCATCATAAACATCACAACAATTTTAGTATTCTCAGCAGAATATAAGTATCATTAGATACCCTTCTTGTTATTGTCTGCACTGCAACTAGGAATTGTTTAGCTCCTCATTGGAGAGATGGTTTCATCTCCTAAAATCCTCACACCATAGCTGCAACATTTCAATCTCAATAAGCTTCACTTCTCCACCTCCACTCTCATACACCTCCATTAATGAATATTTCATTCATCATCAATGTGGTTCTTCTACTTGCCATTATATTGATCTTGCTGCTTTACTATAACACATCCACAAAGCTCAATAAAATAGCAAAGGGGCAGATTCCATCTGCCATAGAAAAAGAGGATGACGTGGAGATCAGTGTTGACAAGAAGAAGATAGAGATAGGAGAGGGGACAATGATTATGACAGTGGAAGAGAGAAAGGAACTGATATTCTTTAGTGATAAGCCAAAGTTTCAAATGGGTGAACTTCTTAGAGCTTCTGCTGAGGCACTAGGTCATGGGATATTGGGAAACAGTTACAAGGCTATGCTCAATAGTGGAACTACCATTGTGGTTAAACGGCTAAGGGACTTGAAGCCATTCACTAAGGAGGAATTTGCCAAGATATTAAATGCCATTGCTGATATGAAGCACCCCAATTTGTTGCCCTTGCTTGCTTACTACCACTCTAGAGATGAGAAACTCATGCTTTACTCCTATGCAGCCAATGGAAATCTTTTCACCCGACTTCATGGTGATTTACATCAACTAATTCCTCCATTTTTTTTAGTTTGTCATTGTCTACATCAGGCTCAGACACACTTCTTATATTCTATGTGTTTGTCGAAAACACGTATTGCACACGACACTTGTATAACACGTATCGATGAACACATATCGGTGAAGTATCAAATTCAAAAAGTATTTGTTGAATTTTTGACAATTTTAACATGATTCTAATACAATTTTAAAAACAGAAATACATTAATTTTCTAAAAATTCAAACTTTTTTTATAAATTTTTATTATGATTATAAATATAAGGAATAAATCTTTTTAAATCAGTCACAAAAAGTATCTTTCTGCTCCAAAATAAATATCAAACATACTTGTAGACATAAATCTTTATTGTTAATTTATAAATTCATGATTATATAATATATAGATTCGTGTTACTTGTCTTACATTTTAGAGATTTTAGAGATTATACATATTTTTGTATTCATGTCTTATCAGTGTGTATCCGTGATACAGTTCACATTAATCATAAAAAAAATTATATAAAACTATATTTGCATCTTTATACATCTTGTGTCCTCAAAACCTGACATTTCAGATAGAGATGGAAACCGGGCTCCGTTCAGTTGGAACTCAAGATTGTCAGTTGCAAGAGGAGTGGCTCGAGCATTGGTGTACCTGCACCTCAACCACAAGTTCCAAAACATTGTTCCACACGGCAACTTGCGGTCTTCAAACGTACTATTCGATGAAAACGATGCGGTTCTTGTTTCTGACTTCGGTCTTGCCTCCTTGATAGCACAACCAATCGCAGCTCAGCACATGGTTGTTTACAAATCACCTGAATATGGGTACGCAAGAAAGGTGACAATGCAATCCGATGTGTGGAGCTATGGTTCACTTTTGATAGAGCTTCTAACGGGCAAAGTATCTATCAACTCAGCTCCTCAGGGAACGAATGGGGTGGATCTATGCAGTTGGGTTCACAGAGCTGTGAGGGAAGAATGGACGGCTGAGATCTTCGACAAAGAAATCTCTGGCCAGAAGAGGGCACTTCCTGGGATGCTGAGGCTGTTGCAGATTGCAATGCGTTGCATTGAGAGGTTCCCTGAGAAGCGTCCTGAGATGAGAGAGGTGATGAGAGAAGTGGAGAAAATACAGGCCCCAGTGATCTCTGAAGATGATGATGATGTGTCTGGAGATAGGTCTCTAACTGATGACTCCCTTTCAACCAGTACCTCTATGATTGGAGATGAAAGATAGGTTACCAGAACTTGTTCACTCTTACTCTTTCTTTTAACATCAAGGTACAGCATTCATCCATAATAAGTTACACATCAATATTATGTATGTTTCTTTCTCTCTCAAAATAATAAACTGTTAAACACACTTATATCTTGTCATTTACTAGACAGCAAATTGCATTTATTTGGTCTAATGTATCTCATGTATGTTCCTCTTCTCTTTTTTTTCTTATTTTATGTAAACCTTATTTTAAAAGTTAGTTTTTTTAAAGTTAAATTATACTTCAAATTTATTTTTAATATGATCTATGAAAGTTGTACTTCTTAACAACACAGTGCATCATTGCTGAAACACAGAACGTCTTGTAGTAGAGACATTTATCAGATGGGAAAAGGTAGGTTTATAAAAAAATTGATTTTTATTATTTCTGACACATGTTAGGGAATTTGATCACGCTAGACTTAAAATGAGTAACTATAAACATGTTTTGAGCTAGAGCCGAATAATTGGGTTGAAGCACCTTTGTGAATGTTCCCCAAGGTGAAGTTTTTCTCTGTTTCTCATTTTGAGGCTCTAATATTGCTGTTTTCTCCACTGAGACGTGCAAACGTCATAACAAAAAGCTTTTCCTTGGGTCACTGATTCCCATTGTTACGCTTGTTGTGAACACCAAGTTCCGGCGAGTAGCAGTGTGCACGTGTTACAGTAGTATTTGCTAATGGCCAACAAACTGCTTTTAACAAGACCTTTTGAGGAAATAAAATATAGAGAAATACTTCATCATGTGTCATAACGCATCAACATGTGTCATAACGCATCAACATGTGAGCAAAATGGGAGCATAAATCAAGTCACCTGCCACATTTCTAGTTAAAATAAATCATTGCCTTTGCAAAAAATCAAAATAAATATTTTGAATATTTCTTAATATTTATAAAATACCAAGGCAATACTTATAATATATACTGGTGGAAAGATAAGAACAATAATCCCTTATTTTTATCATGGTATTTTATTTTGTTGATTTAAAACTTATTGTTATATTTTTTTATTATCTTACATGTGTATATTAATTTTATACTGTTAGAAAAAAAATGAGATATGCAAGAAAATAGAATATGGAAGTTATAAGAAAAGAATGAGAAGCGCTTTCGTAGTTATTTGAACAAGATAATAGACAAAAAAAAATATTAAATAGGTTAAAGTAAAATTTGTAATTAAATTGGTTGATCGAGTTTATAAGTTGCAACCCAATTAAAATTGTAATTAAAAGTTGGCACTAGGGGGTCCAATAATTGGTAATCTGGAAACAAATAACAGAATCACAAATAATATAAAAGGCACGAGAACCTTAAATAAGTAGACCTTTAAAAAAAAGTCAAAAGTTACTATTGAAGGTCTTCGGTTCCACCTCTGGTCTCTAATTTTATCATTACCACTTGAAAAAGGTCAGAGAAGTGACACCAGTTTCAGATTAATTTGATGAGTTAATGAGCTGCGCGATAATGGTGACATTTCGGATGAAAATAATTGGGAGCGTGGCACTGCTCTAAATCATAGTATATGCTACCTTATGACGACGATTAGCACAAATTTACATCAGTATTATGGCATTCGATGCAAAAATGAATTACAAATTAACGAAGGGATCCGAGTAAGCCCGAAATAATTATACATCCTCATACGACGATGATTGGAAAAGTAAGAGAATTTGCACAACGAAACGTGCCAAATGCTGGTTTCACCTTCATTTGGTGTTGTTACCCACTGAAAACTTATTCTCCAATCCGGCTGAAGAATCTTCTTGACAGATTTGTTTCTCAGTCTTTACTGGCAGATTGATCGCTGATGCATGATGCATCTGTCAATTAAACTAGAAAATGAGAATTGGACCAAACAGTAACTTTCTACTAAAATGCCAAAAATTCATGAAAGCATACCGTGGCACCGGATTTGAAAGGTAAAGTTTCGTTAGGAAGCAACATTGATGGATCTGAGGGCCTGTGAAACAGTAAGTGTGCTACAGACCGATCCATGGGATTTGTGTTAGTTTCCATATCCATTAATCCGGTACACCTGAATGAAACTATGTGTTATCCAAAACATTAATTCATAAACATGGTATTTTGAGATATATCCAAAAAATATTATGTGAGTATGCGAATAAATTAATAGAATAATAATACATCTTCGGAAACACTGCAAAGGCAAGATACGGAGCATACAAAACTACTAACATTCTAAATCATGCTATACCTTGTAGTCAAGAAAAATATAATCTGAAGCGAAAAAGTGAGCAATACCTGCTTGCATCCTGCACCATCATTGTTTTGCATGCTCCATTGTCTCCAATGCAACCATTAGCATTTGAATCATTATGTCTTTGCTCAGCACTCTTAGCCAAGCGGTATAGACTGTCCCTTATGCACAGTTTGGTTTTAATATCCAACTGCAATCAAGCAAATTATAGGTGTGAATGTGATAGACAATTGTAATCAATGAAGTGAAAATTTTCAGTAACGAGTCACATGCAGGTAAACCTTAGCATCATCACAGCTACAAATCTTTAGTTCTTCATTGCCTCAAATTCTTGAATTTTACACTAAAAATAATAAATTTGATATTCCTTTCTGCTGCTTAAACCCTGAGTATTATTTTTTTCCATTCCTTTCACTGAATGGGAACAACTACAACAGCCAAGGAAATCTTGCTCTGCTACCAAACCTTTCCACCTTCATTCATATCAAGAAGACAATTTTTTTACTGAGGCTGACACCCTACTCTATGCAAACACTTTGGGTACATCCAAATCATTGCTGCTATCATTCTTCCAACATCCCTTTCATATATTTTCCAAAATCAATAAGGAAGTGTGTAAATCACTATGAAAATGGTAATTATTATTAAACATTACGTCTTAAGTTTTTTTTTTTCAAGGATCTGTATGCAATGCCCAATATTCAACCGTGCCAAACTGTCATCAAACCTCCCCTGAGAGCTCTAGTTATTAGGGGGATGCAAGATAAGGACTTCATATATCTAATAAACCGATCCAATACCCCTAAGAGAAACTACTTCATGATGTATATGTAATAGAATGTTTTAAAAACGTGGATGGCAATGCCAAAGTTAACCGTTGACTAGACTTGAAAAAGTACTTCACCCCAGAAAAGAAATCTGCCAGGGAGGATGAAAAAACTCTTCTTGATTTGCACATAAAACATTACCAACTGATAAGCTATAAACTTACATGCTTTTTCTCTTACTATGCATAAGTGGTCAAAATCAAAGCTAACCCATTTCAATACATGTCTAGAGTTCAATGTTGAGAAGATAAATATAATATACTCCTTCCTCTCAAGATAACAAAAATACAAAGAACAAACAGGATCAAACTTGAACAAGATTCAGATACCTGATCCATGATCTGTTGCAGGTGGCAAAACACAGTTGCTTCAAGTGAGGTTTGGTCCAGAACAGAGCCCATGGATGAGCTTTCCTGCACTGCTGAAGAATCTATTTCTGGTGAAAAACCTAAGCTAACTCCCTGGACTTCACTATGACCTTCATTTTCATTTTCAAACTGATGACCTACTTGCTGAGCTGAACCTGGACTATGAAGTGGTATTTGATTTGCCGTATTATCATTTTTGAAACTACTACTTAACGGAGGTCCATCAGAGCATTGGTATGACTTTTCTCTGTTTTCAAATGTTTTCAAGGCAGCAGCCTCCAAAGAATGACCATGAGAGCTTTCCATGTTTGACGCGTATGATGATTCTTTAACAGAAGGAGACAGATGTCCATCATGCTCAGATCTTGATCCAGACAAAGTTGGAAAGAGGGAAGTGTGATTTGGAGCATGACTATAGTCTGGGAGTCTTGTAGGAATTTGTGTCTGTATACAGCCTAAAGAATCAGAATCTATGCTCAGCTTATGTTTCTGGATGCTATCAAGAGATGTAACTACACTGGAAGATGTTCCAAAGGGCTGCTTTGTATCTGCATATTGCTCTGGAGGTGCGTAAGGATGAACAGAACCTCCATTTTCTAGGTACCCATTTTTTCGCCTTCCCACTGATGGCTTTGGCAGCTTCCTGTGTGGCTGTAAAACAAAAATTATAGGTGATGTACTAATTAGGAGTCAACTTAGTTCAGTTTAAGGGCTCACCCTAATAAAATGGATTCAGAGTAGTTCAGTTTGCTATTATACTTACATTCTAAACCAAGTAAATCCAACAAATTACCCTTAAAAAGTGAAATGAAAGAATTGATCTTGACTTTTTGAGTATAACATAAAGGACTCCCCCCAATCTTTTATCAGTAAAGAAAAAGTAGTTTAACGTGAAAAAACATTATCTATATCAAACAGAGTTATTTACTAGACTTCTCTTAATGCACACTCGTTAGTGGATACCTTCTAATCAAGATAAAAAATTATAAGTTGAGAATACACCATAAAATTATCTATGAAAAGCATATACTAAAATTATTTAATGTTCTATTACTTCAACGTCTTAAGAGTTTTAGGAATCAATACTGACAACATTTTGCTTGATTTCATAAATTACAAAACTTTTTTTTATGAGCGAATATATGATTATATTCAGAAATCAACTGAATCTGTCTAAAATATATGTATTCCAACATTATTATCCTTGAAATATCAAAACATAATCAGTTCTGCGGCAGCTCAGGACAGACTTGTATTGCGATATACAATAATTTAATTTAATGGCATTAATAATTTTTACCAGGTCAAAGGCATGTGTCAAAACTTACTATGTCACAAACCTTTGAGAAGACCACTATGAGAGTTTGTTTAAATAATCCTCACTCCCTCGCCCCCCACTTCCCATATTTAGGTAAAAGAATTCACATCACATTTTTTTACACCATGATTAAAAAGTTGGGAATTTGGAACCTATATTAGAAGGTAGAGAAAATATAATGAAATAAAATGAATGGGTAACCAACCTTTTCTTTGGGTAGCAAGTCAACTTTAATACCAGATTTCATATCTGACTCATTCTCACTGAACATCGATAATGGAACAGGGACACCATCATCAATAACCTCCATTTGAGAACTGTTTTTTTCATCAACAGGAGATGATCTTTCATCGGAGTCATTTGAAAGACCTACCATATTTTTCTTAGAGTCCATTTTATAATCTGATATACTTTTCAACGGACTCATTTCTGCATATGAAAACTTAAAGTCAGACTTCAATGCATCATCAGAACCTTCAGCACCATGAGAAGATGAAAGCCAGCAGAAGTCCTCTTCATTGTTCAGACTTCCAGTTCCAAACGTTAAATCACAACTTCTGAAATTTAAAAAGTCATATTTAGATTCTATAACATGATTGCAATGAATTGAATAGCATTTCAAAACAAAGGAAAAGATGAGGAAATTTCTGCCAAGTAGGAGAATTTCTTACAACATCCTGTCAACATCTTCAAAGTCTCCTATATCCAGCCACCCATCATTATCAAGAAAACTGAGTTCATTGTCAGCTTGGGATATTTGATTGATTGGATATTGACATACACTGTCATTTTCAACCACACACTTATCTCCCAAGATAGTATCGTCTTCACAAAGATCGCATCCACCAGAATCTAAATTGCTGCTCTTGAAGCAGTGATTGGACATGCCTGTGTCATTTAACGTTGGCCTTTTGGCTTCTTTACTTGAGTCACCAACACGAGAAGAAAACACAGCTTCAGGTGTATGAGACCACGAATCCTTTTCTAGCATTTTCTCTTTCTGAGTTATATTTTCTAAGTACAATTTCTCCTTATCCTGGGTACCATAGATATTAGTGTAATCCCTACTTCTGATACCATGTAATTCGTGAAGTGAATCCTTACAGATATCTCCCTGTATTGTTAACTGTTTATTATGCTTGTCACCAGCATGGGGTATTGTATGGTCATCACATTCACCAAATCCATCCCACACATTATCTTCAAGCTGTAACACAAAGACACAATATAAGAAATTATTCAAATAACTAGGCATCACATATTGAAACAAATAGATAACAAGAATGAGACATATAAATTTGTTAAAGCACATAAATAGAAGTACAACCCCCACCACTCTGTTGGAATCAGCAGGAAAGAGGAAACAAGATACAACACATAATTTTTTTAATTATTCATAAACAGGATCATTTTAACCTGCAAGTAGAGTTCTGGAATAAATTTTGATAAAAAAAATCCACATTACTAAACAAGAACCTTGTCATCAAAGATTCAAACTGATATTCAACTAAGCCTAACTCAAGCCTGATACTGGGCTATGCAAATAAGGAAAAAAGTGGTGCTGAGTTAGGCCAAGAGTAGAAGGAATGTCGTACACACTTGGGATTCAAATTTACCATTAACCAGTACTGTGCACTTCAAATTAACTGTACCAATCAATATCTAGCTTTTCAAGGGTAGCACTTCAGAAACATATCAATAATTACCAAGCCAGATCTTCTTATCTAGCTGTTTTGAGATTGGATTGCACAACAGCCTGCTAATAATATTATGATACAGACCAAAAGTTCATTTCCATGTAAAGTGATATTCAATCAGAAATAACAGTACTACTTCAATGAAAACATCTAATGAAGTCCAAATAGTGATATAATCAATAACATTACAGAGTGGATCACATTATACAAGTAACATACGAACATTCTTCAGTTATCACATACATATGCCACTGAGCATTAGCTATAGTACAGCATACTAGTCATATTTCCTCCAGCTCACAACAAACTGTTCAATATTGAGTGCATAGCCTTAGAATGATGTATAAAGAAATGAAACTATTGGGAACATGGCCAAAGACGTGACATCACTGAGCGACCAATGACAGGAACTTAACTTATTTTAATCAGTGTGACACAATGAGAAGAAAAAGAGTATCTAATTATGCTGAAAAGTCTTTAACCTATATGATTATCTCAATAAAGATTGTAAAAGGAGGCAATCTTTTGGTTAATGCAGAAAAAGGCACTCAAGCTCAGTGAAGACAAGTCAGCATACATTGCACGACCATCATGGTAAATTATTTTAGTTAGTAGAGAAGTGAAGTTAGTTTCTATCTTATAATGTGAAATTAAGAAAGAAACGCTGTTTAATGATTAGAGACAGATCCTAAACATCTTAACAAGTTAGCAATAAATGCTTCCTTGCTTAAACTTGATTGACAACTATATTCAATAGGTAACTCAAGAAAACATATGGGACATTGATGTCTTATAAGGAAAGGAATTAGGGCCAGCTATATATTCTGCATAATGTAAAGATTGGAAATTGAACTAGAGAAAAATAATACAAGTCATTGTGCTGTATCGGTATAGTATGGCACAAGAATATTATACTTCAAATACTGGAGTTGAATGTAACTATAACAGTCTATACCTCGTACATACATATGCTTGATATTCCGCTGAGACTTTTTATCCACCATTAACGATACATTCAACTGGTTGGTCCAATATCATGCTACTTAATTATATCTGCCATCAAAGTCCAAAGGTGGCTTTTCAATTACAGAATATGCCAAACAAAAAACATAGCTTAAACTTCTTAAATCATAAGTTCAAAAAATCACTGAAACAACATCAGTGCCAATCAGGGCTTGTACATCCATCGAGCTTAAAAATTATGAATAGAGATTGCCATTAATACCTACAGGCTACAGCATCCAACAGTGAATTCTTAATGTTAGGCTAACACACAAGCTACAGCATTGTGAGTGAGTATTAACTAGGCCTGCTTGCTAGTACTTGTATCACCACCACCACAACACAGACAGCATATGAGCACCTATTTCTATCCATTACAAATTGCCAATAGCAATCCCCTTATCTGTGTTTACTACAAGTATGATAAAACAAAATTTGGAAATTTTGAATATAAAAGTAATTTGTCAACAAAATTGTATTTTGTTCAGAAAATACATAGCTGGCATTACAGCTCACACTAGGTCTCAAAATTATAAAACGGGATCCAAATGGTTCCTGCTTCAAGTTTTATCGGCTTGACAAAACCTTAACCAGGGCACTTAGACAAAAAAACTCGTGAGCTAAGGACATTCTTTAGTGTTATACAATCATTATCTCCTATGTTGAACTTTCGCTATACCAGAATCTCATTCCCTGAAGTCCCTGATGCCAACTTGTCAATCAGCCACTGTTGTTCTCTTCCTAACTTCAAAATTCATACAATTTCATTTTATTTAGCAACTTACTACAAAATTAGACAGCCAAATATACCAGAAATCCAGAATAAATCAGTTTACAAAAAACAAAACTAGCTAGTGAGACCCCAAAATTTGAATATCCAGAAAACCGAAATATCATTTTCACCATTTCCTTACTTGGCAAACATTGCCCCAACCGAATTGTAAAGTTATACTAAAATTAAAAAAAAAAACGCCAAACTACCAAACTTAAAATTAAAACTAAAAATCACAGAAATTAGAAGGCATGCGCAGGTGACAACAAAAAAATAATAATAACTATAATATCAATAAGAAATCATAAATCAGGACAAAATAGAGTTTAATTCACATCCTATGACTACAAAGTAAACCTTTGAGGAGGAGAGAAGAGAAGCGTGAAGAAATTCTGTTGAGGAGTTATTTCCTTTTGAGGGTTAGTTTTGGTATTGATGAGAGTAAAACACTACAGCATGCAAAGTCGAGAAAGGAAAGGGGAAAAGGTTAGCAAAAGGAGAAATCAGCATGAGGAATTGAAACTGACCTGAAGATGAAGATTGTTGAGAAATCGCAGAAATTGGGGAAGACGAAGAGAAAGAAAACAGAGAGAGAGAGAGAGAGAAAGGAAAACGTTGGTGCTCTGTTCACCTCACGAGTGGGGATTCCTTTCGAGACCCTTCTTTACTATCCAACTTGAATTTTGCCCATAATTTTGTTCGCTAAAAATAATATTATTTTTAATTAATTAATGTGACCAAAAGGTATCACGGAAAGACTGACACGTGTATTGAGATTGATATGAAATAAGGTTCGTGGATGGGAGGTGGGTGCTTAAGATCCGATCAGTTACTGCATTTCTATTGGTCCACGGTGACTTCAGCTTCCGCTACCTTGCACGTGTTCCCACTCTCCTTGGCACGTGCCCCATCATCGTCACTTGTCTTTCTTTTTTTCTTCACTTTTGAACTTTCTCCCTACACATGTAAATATGCATATTTGGAGGGATCAAAGCTCAAATTAATAAATATGTAAAAATATTCTCCTTTTAATTTTGTTAAATAATCTAGAATAAATATGTAGACAATTGTTATTATAAACACTAGTCAATACATGTTCACATTTTACATGTATTTGTAGTTTTATTATATTAAAATAATACATTTTTAAAAAATATATTTAAAAATACTAAATAATAACTTTAAATATATATATATATATATATAAATAGTGTTGCAAATTTTTGTAATAATTATTTTTTGGAGTATAAATTATTTAATTATTTTAAAGAAAAAAAAAATATTTAAAGTTTAAGATTTAGATAAAAAAAACTATTTGATTTATATTATATATTAAACTTTTTACAGCATTTAGTGCAAATATTCGTTGTCATTTAACTAGTTAAATATATTTTTCGTTATTTTACATTAATTTGATTTTTCTTTCTAGTCCAAAATTTAAATTTTATGCACATGTAATAAAAAAATTATTGAAATAAGTCTGTTAGTTTTGTTTACATGATAAATATGTAGATTTATTGATAAATACATGTTACAATATTATGTTGTGTAAAAAAAATCACTAATAAGGATATTTTACAATAATTTTCTGACTAGAAGTATTATCTAAAGTCCTAGAGAAAAAAAATCAAGTACATGAAAAAACATATTTAATCATATTTTATCAATATTTTTTCTTTTTTATCTTTTTCAGATATTCTCGTTGTCCAAACAATTTAAATAAATAAATATAACTTTTTTAAATATTTTGAGTTTAATTTACTAAAACTTAGCCAACAACTCCTCTGTTTCCAAATTTTCAAATTAACATTTTATATTTTTATAGTTGTATTTTAAAAAGTCAAATAAAAAATGCACAATAACTTATGATAAATAGAATTGTTTTTCCTATTAAAAAGAAAATTAATTATGTCCTCCTTAAATAAGTAAATAAACCACATATCCTCGTCTAATCCAAAATGTTGAGATATTTTAAAGGCGATGATTACATTTTCCCTCCATACAACTAAAAATCTATAACTCTTTAAACAAGTAATAAGCTGTTAAGTATCATATTTTGTTCTTACTACAAACAAACAAATAGGATTATTCCAAAACTATTGGTCATATTTTCCTTCATTATCCTTTCTCTAAAAGCATTTGAAATTGGATTCAAGACCTTTTCAATAAAAATAAAAATACCAACATGAATTTCATTCAAGAAATTATTTATTATATGTTCTCATGCTGATATAAGAATATCACTGAAGTTTTTGACAACTATCACCTTTATTATTTTGGCAATTTGACATTGTAGGTGTGGGACAGTTTCATAAACTCACCCCTCACTACAATATGTACTGAGATGTCATCAGTTCCTCCAAGGATTCTTCCATTGATAAATTTGCTATTAGGAAATGAGATTCTCTAATCAAGAACAGGGAATTTATAATATAATAATTGTAAGTACAATTAGACAACCGGCTTCATAATTCATTCCCTTGCACACAAGACAAGGGAAGTTATTCTCAGAGATTCTTCATAGTATTACAGTAACACCAGACATCCTAATACTATATATACACTGTACATTATCAGCCAGTGAGAATAACATAATTAACATGATAATAATAATAATATCCAATAAGTAGAGATACAAGACAACATTGTACATTCAAAAGTTGAAAAATTAAACGGGAGCAAAATTGCCTGTTCTTTCTTTTTCTCCATTCTTTCATATATTATCTGATATATTATCTGAGCAGAAGGATAAGTTTTTCTAAACAGACTGACTCCTTTCTATGGTTATTACCATCCCAACTTACAGTTAAATAACCATGAAATGCATTTTGTTCAGTGGCAAACTCCAAAATGATTTTTATTGTAGAACAACAACAGTACTTGCTAAGGGGATAATATGTATCATTTCTTCAACAGCTTCTGGGAGAAAATCTTCTTGGAATATGGGCTATTCCGTGAAATTGCTTTGTGGGACCCAATTGCTTCAACTAGTAAATTACGCACATGGCCCTAGTTTGGAAGTAAAGGACAAGTGTGAGAAAAGAAATACCAAGCAAATATGTCAGAGGAATCAAAATGTTCATTGACACAGCCCCAAAAAGCTTAGGCACGACTGTGGAAATTTCATGCACTTAAGGATGTCGGAAGCAGCAATCGGAGAGAAAGGAATATAAAGCATTCATGTTACAAACCTCAGAATGTCGAAGAGCTGATTGAACAACATAATTTGCATGTGGATCTTGAAGCAATTGTTCGAAGTGAGGAGCCCAGAGTAGTTCATGAATGACTCTTGATCGGTTCTCATCATTGAATACAGCAAGACATTTTTCAACGACATGACTGCTGAACTTCTGCATTGACAGGTGCACATATTTACCTTCAAATAGCAAACTTAAAGTTGCAGTCGCTGAAGGAATCCTCAAGTCCAGGATAAATTGAACAACATAATTTCTGTGGAAGACAAAAAGAATGAATAGATCATAAAGTGGAAAATCACAGGGGAAACAAAAATTGATCTCAGTTTCAAGGTACCATCTTATTTCTAAATAAGACCAAATACCTACCTGTAGACAAACCCTCCATTAAAAATGTATCTGTTAATCACGCGTCTCAAGCACAGAAGAAAGCAGAAAAACGCAAAAGAGAAAATAGTACAGTAACAAACAGAGAAAAACACTCATTTCAAGCGGATTGCAGTGCACCATCTGGTTTAAGGAGTCTCACAAATGGCTTAATTAAAAAAGGTGATGATTATAGATGATTTCTGTTTCGAAATTAAATATAATATTTGTTAAAAAAATTACCCCCTTGATCAAATTCTTTGATATTCTCTCTTCCATAATTGCACCATCTCCAATCTAAACATGGAATGGTCATGTGCAAAAGTTGTAAACAAAATAATGTTCCATGACTACCCACATATAAATTCCCCCAAAGTCTGTCCAGTGGTATGGGCTAAGAATTTCTTTACCAATCACTAGACAATATGCTACAGCTAAGATTCTTTGTCCCAGGAAAAAAAATGTCCGTAGGCAAAGATGCAGACAGGCTTAATGCAAAAAAATATCTATGCAATGCAAGGTTTAATATACTTTATATTTTAAGTAATATGCTTTAAATAATTACCCATATTGATCTTGAGCCAGGAGAAGTGCATTAGTAGATATTTCTGCAACCAGATTTTCTCTAAGCTCCCCACTTGAATGACCAATGCATCTTTGTAGAACACAACACCCATGTTGATGAGTTGCAATGTCAACACAATACTTGGCAGCAGCAACAAATATGAACTGACCAATGCAAAGAATGGGAAATGTAACTCTTCTGCAACAAAATATTTATATTTGCACACATTTTATGCAATTTCATCAAACAACGATTTTTATTGTTTAAGAAATGACATTTGTGACAGTGTGATCAGCCTGAATCAATTAGCAGATACTTGTCATTTATTTTGAGCAAGATTTTCATTGCACAAAAATATACCTAGCCTTAAACTAACAATATGCACAGCACAGCATAATACTCAAAACATCAACCACAGTTCATAAGCCCTTTTCCACTACATAGACCAACACAAGTTAATCTGTCATTGGTTTCTTGATCTCAAGACTCTCAAAATGTTGATCAAGTTTATAAACAAGGCAATAGACAAGTGCATTTGGAAGTCTTGAACTTTAACCCATAACAAACTAAGTTTCAGATGGTAAACCATTAGTATTCATGAGCATTTTCATGCAACCAATTTTAAGTAGTCTCTGGTATGTAAATATGAACCTAAATTCTAACAAGATTATATAACCTATTGCTACATTGGATTTCCAACTGTAAGAGAGATTAAAAATTCTCTCTCAAAAAATAGAACAGTATGCTAAAGAACAATAGGAGTAAAAGCAAGGAAAGGGCAATTACATCTCTGCATTTGTATTCCATGAAAAGAATAAAATACAAACAGACATGGTAATGTACAATGAATTATTTAATATTTTGTCTTAGTCTTTTCTGTGTCTAAGAGGAGAGTGTAAACTACGAGATCATAAAATATAATTTCAAATGCTTTGATACCATGATGTATATTCTCAATATCAAGTATCAAAAATAGCCATCCGAGATGATGAACTTGGTGTTACTACTTGCCTGTAAAGTCATAGTCCTGTTAAAAGCATAATAGTTCTAAGTAGAGGACCATATCTGAAAGATGAGTACACAAGAAAGTTTGAACAATTTGTCCATGTTGAAACCATAATGCAGAACAACACTTAACCATAATGCTTCCTGTGAACCCTCTCCTTTCAAAAAGGACTAAGAAGTTCACTAATATAACAAAAAAAGACTTCTCAAATTTTATTCATAATGCATACAAATTTAAGCATAAAGATGCAATAAAGTTGAAAATTCAATTAATAGAACATCATTACACAATATTTCAAGTCCGCGAAATAAGCATTATAAACTTTTGACAACGAAATGAAACTGGCAGAAAACCAAAGTGCTTTCTCACACAAGATGTTCAGTTATCATGGATTTATCCAAAAGCTCAAAGAAAATATAGTAACAAGTGATTTAAGCAGATCAATTTATGTTCACCCATAACTAATAACTACCATGTTATCCAAATCAATAAACATTTTAAGAAAACTGTAGAAGTCATACTTTGTTATCTTCAGTGCTAAGACATTGTAAACAATGTTGAACCACATGATTCCCATTAAGATCTTTGATGAGGGCCAAGAATCCTGGTTGCAAAGCCGATACAACTAATGAAATTTGCTGCCTAGTTTTGAGAGTCTCAATTAGCTTCTGTACCACACGAGTGCTGGAAAAAGATAAAAGGTAAAGTCAAATTCAGCATCATACAGTCAATATATCATTTCAATGCTATCATAAGTTGCGTAAGTACCCGTGAGTGTTTAAAGAGATTCTGACAAGCTGCCCTGTCTCCTGTGTAACTACAAGTATAATCTGCATCCTCTGTTCTTCATCACATACATCCAACAACTTTTGCATAAGGTAATTTCCAAAGGGATTCATCATAAGTTCAACTACATGATCAATTATCTCACTAAATATCACTTGAACATCTTCCAGTGTACCCTCATCAAACATTCTTTGCAGGAACCTACAGCCATGTTGATCTTTGGCTATTAAATATAACGACCCTCTAGCTTCTGCAAGGGAATTATACTTAGGTAGCATAGGGAATGTGAACCCATTCCTGGGACTCCTAGGATTTTCATATCCTACAATCTGGTGTCGGATGTCTAGCTCTGACGGCTGTAGCTGCTTAGCAAAGCCACTTTCACGCACAGAATGCTGACACCTTGAATGATCCAAATCCCTGCTAACAACATAATTTAAACCTTCCCCCTGTATAATGAAACTCCCCTCACTTGTAATAGCATCGAGATTTCCTCGAGGAATTCTAGAATTCAAAAGTGGCACAACTCTTGCATTAGGCTGAGAAAGGCCATACTGTAGAAACTCATGAACACTCATGCAAGGCTTAAAGTTAGGACTGTTAGGCAGTCTTGACACCCCCCTTTCCTCCAACAAGTTAATTCCATATTTCTGTGCATGATGTGAAGCAGCATCAACAGCTGGATTTTGGCTCAAGGAACCAGCAATCATCGGCACCACACTTTCACTTCCAGAGTAGTTACTCGTCAGCTGCCTTCCACGCCTCGGAAAATCCATCGAACCACCACTGAATCCATTTAATTGAGAGAGCATTTGGCGCTCATGCAGCCTAGGACAAGACTGCAACGATTCAAATAAATTATTCATTTTATCATCCTGAGTCAATCCTAACAATGCTGAATTAATTTCAGCAGCCCGAGTGACAGAACTCTTTGTCCTGGCTACAGGGGACTGAAACCCCACAGAATCACTATACCTTCTCCCAAAATTGTCACAGTCCCCACCACCACCACCACCACCACGCGTGTTGGCAACATTATTGACAAATTCACGGCCAAACGGAAGAAAATTACGATTCTGGTGTGTATCATCAGCAATGCACATTTTACTAAAATTAGAGCACATGCCCAGTTCATGAACCAATCTCTCAGTCTCATTGAGCTTCACAGTGGAATCAGGGATCATAGAATTGAGGTAGAGATTGTTGAGTTGGTGGTGGTGGTTGTTGGGGTAATAAGAGCTCCTAGAAGCCACTCTGGATTTGAGGTCCTCAAGAGGAGGAGGAGACATCGAAAACAAACTGGATGAAGAATCCTCAGATTGCAGAGAGAATCCACTCATAGGGGATTTGAAGCCATCATTGTAACACACACCATTACCATAACCATAATCATGACCGTTACCATTACCATTATAATGGCCATAGTGTGTCTGTTTCGTAAAGAAAACGCAATCGCGTTCATCATCATCAACACCGCGTCTATGGCGATGATGATGAAGATTATGCAACCTAGCATGAGGGATCTCATCCAGCAGCATTTCTAACTCCTCCTCCAGTTCCCCATCGCCTCTCGCTCTCTCTATCGTCTCTCTCACCATCTCACCAACAGCAAAAGCAAAAACAAAAACAAAAGTGACTCACTCAGAAGATCGGGAACCGCAGAAGAAACAGAACAACTGAAGAAGATAAAGACGCCATTAAGACGACGTCGTGTGGGTAGGGTAGGGTAGAAGAATCGAAGGTGGTGGCGTGTGTATGATGGGACTCACAATCGCATTTGCATTTGAAAAGAAAAGAAGAAAAGAAGATGAAAACTGGGTGATTGGGTTTTATCTGTGAGGAGTTGGTGAAGCATGCAAAGATTCAACATTCTCTCATTCTGTTACTCTCTCACTGCCCATTAAACTTGCAGAACAAGAAGAGTCACTGTTCTACACTTTCTATTTTCCCTACAATTTTCCTTATATATTTTCAACATAACAAACACTGTGCTGTGCAACTCCTTTTCTCACTCTATTTTTTTACTTTTTTATTTCTATTTTCTCAACAGAAATTAAATAAATATATAATATAATATAATATGCTCTGAATGTGAAAGAGTGCTTTAGGATGCGTGTTATGCACTCTCTCCAAAGAAGGCTGGTCCCATTGCTGGTGATGTCTTTAGGTGGAGTTTAGATGCTGGTGGGGCGCGTGAACCTAGATTCATTGTTGCTGTTATTATTAAAAAAATCAAAAAATTATGAGTTTTCTGTTGCATGCTCACCCAAATCTGCAAGGATTGGAACAAGACAATCCTCAAAATTCCCTCTGTACAATGAAGAAATGATTTGTTATTAATAAAGAATTATTCGAAATGTCTATTTTGCCCCTTCTACATGTTTGTATTTTCTTTCTTTGCATGCCCTCTCAACCTATCATATACTATTAAATAAAAAAATATTAAATGTGCCAAACAATCATAAAAATATTAAATATGTTAAATTGAATACAATGAAAATTAAATTCAACACGTCCACTGAAATTAACATTTTTTTGTATGTTTCAAATTTAATCCGAGTACAAAAATAATACATTTTTTCAATAGTTAAAAATAATATTTTAATTTACAATAGTATATTGAAACTATTAACTAAATAGCATAAATAAAAAATATAATTTGTCTTTCTCAGAAGGTTGAAAGATTAAATTAAATGCCTAATAATTAAATTGATCATAACTCTCTAATAAACAACAGAATCTTAATTAATGCCAATTAGAATTAAAGACACTAATTTACAAAAGAAATAAATTTCAATCTCCATTTAATTAAAGAATATTTGGTAAAAAATAAATAGCATTAAAAGAATACAGTTACACTATTAAATTTATAATAAGGTCTTAATAATTTTCTTCTTCTTTCTCAGAGTACCTTCTTACCAATAAATCTTTATTTTCAATCTGAAATAGTTGTTCTACATAATAAATCCATATTTTACATAATAATCTGAAATATTTAATCCCAAATGAATGAACACATATGCAGAGGAGACAAATAAACAAAGGGTCATTTTAGTTGGTCAATTTTCACCCTCTTGTAAAAAAAAAATCTTTTTTTAATTACAGTCATGTTTATTTTTGAAAAAATTGTGATTTTTTTTAAAAAAAAGCACTTTAATAATTAAAAAAAAACAGTTGTGAATTGTTTTTTAGTTTAATAATTCTTAAGTGATATAGGATTTTTGAGTGTATTGAAAGAAGTTAATAAAACACTATTGGTATTGTACCTATGATTCTTGTTTCTATGAATAATATAAATATTTGAAGTGTATATCTTTATAATTATTATGTATGATTTGAAGTGCTCTTGAAACTTAAAGAGTAATGAATATTAGAATAGTTGGTTGATTTGAGAGGAGTTTTCACCATACTCAACCTCCTTGTTGCTTTTGCCATAAACTAAAGTGATTAGTGACCAAAAAGAAAAAGAAAAACACCGAAATGCATGTTTCAATGGAAGATGTTTGGTCTCAAAGAAAAGGACACTATGGCCATTTAGGGATTTTCAAATACCAAAATTTAAGGAAGTTAGAGATTAATTTGTTTGGCGCAGAAGAGTGACTGGTTTCGGTTTCTTAATGGGAAAGCGAAAAACCGATTTGGACCCACTCGTCTCAGAATTGGTCCACCCTTGTCACCAAACATGTCTTTAGGGTTTTTATTCGGAGGTATAATCCAATAGATCTTCTTTTTCAACAACTTTTTCTGTTTCTATTATCTGTAACTGCATAACAGATACGGTTATATTCTTCATATTTTAAATTTACATTCACGCTCTTTCCCCGAAACTGATTCGCTTGATGTGAACGACTCAAAGAAAAAAAAAATTTCATCATGTGTTTCGGTCACCAATTGAATCTATTCCAATTTGCTCGTATTCTTTTAAAATAATTTTAAAATAATTGAATTAAATTATTTAAATAAGTTTTTTGGAAAAAAAAATCGGATTTACAAAGTAGAAAATATGGAGTTTTAATTTAATATCATTAAAAAAAATTCAGTTAATTGTAAATATCAAAATAATTAGTCATTATTAAATTAAATTAAAGATAATATAAAAAATTAAAAAAAATTAATATTCAAAATAGTTTATATTATTAATAAAAAATTTAAATTAATATTTAATCATTAACTATTAAGGTTTTAATTACTAGTATTTTATATTCTAAGATAGTATCTAAAAGACTAATCTAAGATAGTATCTAAAAGACTAATCTAAGATAGTATCTAAAAGACTAATCGATATCAATTTAAAATCTAAAATATTATTAGTTAAAACTTTGGTAAATAATTTATATACAATTTTAAAACTATTTTATAAATTTTTTATTAATAATAAAAATATTTTAAATATAATTTAGTTAATATAGTGATTAATTATTTTTTTGTTATTATATGTTTTTTAGTGTATATTTATTTTATTTATTTAAAATTACAAAATTCAATTATTATTTTCATTAGAAGTGATGGGAATTTAAAAAGTTTGGGTTTTTTTTTGTAAGATGTTAAGAAAAAGTTGTTGGAGGCTATACATGGTTTGATATAACAGAAACTGCACCAAGCCTATTAAATAATCAACTTATCATTTGTTATTTTTAATCATAATTTTATGTTATATTTATCAGACTTAAAAAACATTTTAAAAAGACCATTAAAACAACCTGTTTACTTTCAGCTTTAGACATATAATACCTGCCAAATTGTTTGATATAGTGTTTAAAAATTTTAAACATTTATGACCAATCGTTGTATTTATTATGCAGTTCTTTTGTTTTATTTTTAAATTTAAGTGAAAAAAATAACTTTTTTTTTTCTCGAACATGACTCTTAAAGTTTGTTTTTTTTTTTTATGGTATAAAATTATTAAAGCCAATTTCATTTACATGAAATGCTTTTTTTTTAATTAATTTAATATTTCTAGCATTTGCTCAGTATACATTTATATAGTAGGAAAATGAGTTGCAAAATATAATTTTATTCTACAAATATATATATATATATATATATATATATATATATATATATATGAAACTCTAATCAAACTTTTACTAATACTAGCATCCATGTGCTTGAAGATTAACACAAGCTCGTGATGAATATTTAATAACAATCTAATCAAATAAATAACAACTATTATAAAACCTATTACATGTGTATATATAAAAAAAAAAACTTGTATTTTTTCTAATTTTGTTTCTCTTTCTTTTTTTTAGTTTTTCATTCAATCTCTTATATTTTTCATTATCAAGACTTATTTTATTATAACTTGTGATGATTTGGTTGTTAAAAAATAAATAAGCTTTTTATTTATGATTAGAGTTAACATCAATCTTAAAAAAAACTATTTTCTCAACTTAATTAAATTTGAATTGAATTTTGGTTAAACTGTTCTAAATTTTGTAGATCTTTGATTATGATTAAAGTGATATACATAAATCGAAGAAGAGAGTTGAAGTTACAAAGTAAGTTAAGAAATATATATTTTTGAGTTTAGGTGCTAAGGAGTGAAACTTCAGTAGAAATATTTTGGTTTTATTAAGTGTTTAAATCATATAAATTAAAATTTACGTATTGAAAAACTTTGAATGAAAATTTATGATAAATATGTATTTTTGTCTTAAATTAAGGATGACAAAATTGATCAAGTTAATGTGGATTTTTTTTTTAATCTCTCAACTTATAATGATTTTTTTCTTAATCTACCAACATTGCGGGTGACGGAATAGGCTGATAGTTAGTTCATCCTTTTTTATTTTTGATATTTCTAAAAAAAATCTCATGTTTTTCTTTATAAATCATTTGATTTATTAAAATATTGTTAGATATTAAACTTTAGTTTATTAAAAATTAAAATTTAATTTAGTTTGATTGATCTTTTTCAGATTTTTATTGTCTAAAAAATAATATTAATTATTATAACAAAATAAATAAATATAAAATAAAAAAATAAAAATTACAAGTCAGCTCGTAAACCACTGACAAAAACAAATTATTATTTCCATAATGCACATTTAGTTTATAAATATGATTTGAATAATATAATTTTAAATATTATTTATCCTTTCAGTTATAATTTAATTGATATAGGTGTCAACATTCTTTTATATATATATATATATATAATTAGAGCATGTGTTTAAAATTTAATATATAATAATATACGTTGAAAAATATTGTTTATTAGTTTTACGCATGTTACAACTATTTGAATTTAGATTGTTAAAAAAACAGAATCAAAATGGCTACTCATATTTTATTTTTTTAAGGACTAATGTTTCATTTTCTTATGAAAGTTAGAAGTTAAAATTGTGATTATCTTGTATTCAATATGTAACTAATGCAATAAATGTAAAAAACACTTAGAAGCTAATTCGAATCCTACCAAATCCACATAAACTAAAATAAATGTGCATATTTTTTATCTTTATTTAACAAGTTTATACCTATGTTTTTAAAATAAATAAATATGAAAAAAATCACTTCTTCAGTATATAAAAAACACTTATTTAAGAAGTAAATATGGTTTACTTAAAAAATATCTTATAAAATAAACTGTTTAAATAAATCTATAAAAAAAATATAAATTTGTTTATTTTGTCAATTTTTTAAATAACTACAAACAAATGACCCTATAACTTTGTCTGAAGAAATATTTATTAATTAAAGTAATTTGTCAAACATAACTAAAAATATTGACGACTTATTTAATTTTTTTTTTCAGTTTTATATTTTATAGAAAAGGTTAATGCAACTCCTCCTTTAAATAAAATATTAAAAAAAATATTTTTATTTTGCTATTGATACACTTGTTTATGGCTGGGACTAGACCCTGAGCTTAAGTATATTTAAAAAAAAGTTATGAACATGATGAAAGTAAAATTTAAAAAATTATAATGTTATTTTTAATTAATTAGTTAATTTTTAATTATCCAAAATGAATAGACAAAGAAGAAGAAGTTGTAAGAGAAGGAAAAAACCTATGCGAAGCTCAAAGCATTGAACTTCTTCTCCTTAGGCAGCAACAATGGCCGCAGAATCATCTCGCAGAAGCGGCAAACGCCCTTTTGTGGAAGAAGACGACGAATCAAGCAAAGAACCACCGTAATTTCTTTCCCCTTCTTCTCGCAAGCAAACCCTAATTCCTTTCATTGTTATTGAGATAATTGCAGCAATAACCAGACTTGATTACCATGATTAGGTTATCATACATTGAGTTCCGTGTTATTTTGATTTGGGGATTATTGTCGTGTGGGTCACCTCCGTAGCCTGTCAAGTTCAAATATCTGGCATTGTTTGAAGAGAGTTTAGATTTTGTGTTTGCATATAATACTATGTGTTAAGTTTGCGTTTTATGTTCATTCACCCCACTCGTGGTAATATGTTCTGCTTGTATATGAGTTCCTTTGTTGGGGTTTTAACTTTTGAGACTGTAATGAATAGCTTGTGGAACTGAATTTTGAGATGGTTGCATTGAATTTATACAGAGCAAAAAGGGTTAGGTTTCCAAAGGGTAAGAAAGTGAAGCCAGGAGATGAAGTTGTGGACAAAGGAAATGTTGAGGAGGGTGAAGTTGACATAATGAATCCCCGGGTAGCTGCCAAAGCTGCCAAAGAGCGGGCAAATCAAAGAAATCAATTTACTGCTGAACTTCTCAGTGAGGGCACTGGAGGTATTGGAATAGACTTTTCAGTTGCTGAAGTCACATATGAGGTTTGTTTTGGAGTTTTTTAACTTTTCGACCTGGATAACGTTTTTTTTTTATCTAAATTAATATCTCTTTCTATCAAGTGCTTTCTCATGGATTCAGTAAAGTAAGTAGTATGCTTCTAAAGCTTATTTCATGCGGGCTGCTGTTCAAATGTATTATTGTTGTGTGATTTATTCCTAAATTACCATCATTTTTATAGTAAAGTTTATTGGTCCAATGACTTGTTATTGGATCCACATAAAGGATAGGCAGGCAGTGATGGGTGATATCTTGTGGCAGGATAGCGAGAATTTTGTTGATGATGGGATTCAAATTGAACCTTTCAACCTAGACAAAGAAAGGGAAGAAGGTTATTTTGATGCAGCAGGAAATTTTGTTGAATATGTAAGAGAGAATGAGATCAAGGTGAGGGATTTGTATATTTTTTTTATTTGTGATTCTTTCATTTGAATTCCGTTAATAAATTAATGAGCCTTACAGGATGCGTGGCTTGATAATATTGAAGTTGATCCAAAGTATTCTGCATTAAAATCTGTACCAACCAATGATGAAGATGAGGAACCACCCGACCTTTCTTCTGAAGATATTGGAATCATGAAGAGACGCATTGCAAATGTTCTTGAATCTGGGGAAACGGTAAGCGCATATTTTATCATTCTTAATCTTCTGATTTTGACGGCTTTGTCCTACTGAAGTATCATTGTAAAATACAATATTTATTTGCCCACTCACACCTGAGTAGTTGTAGATCTTCCATTTACTGAAGCAATCATATTTTTTTATGGCCAAGGAGTTGTGAAATTTCTTGTTGAGGGAACATATCCTTAAAATATATTCCAGATAAAAAAAATTTACTCTCAAATCTGAACTTGTAAAGAATATGTAATTTTGACATTGTGTTTTTGTAACTGGAACAAATAAATACAGAAAATAAGAGAACTGGAATCTGCTGCTGCTGACTCCATAGTTACGTATGCAAATTTACGTTTAACTTGAGTTAATAATGGTTTACATCTCTCTCTCATTGTTATTAGAGAAAGCCTGTTAATTTCCAATTTACCAAAATAAAGGATTACTGGTGTTCATAAAGATAAACATATAGACAAAATTTATTTAAAGGGACTTTTGGCTTGTATCTAACTGCAATTATTAATTTTATATCATGTTCAATTACCTGTTCTCTTTATATCTTTGTAACTGTAAATCTTTTGTACTTGACTAGGCTGGAATTTATATATAATATATGTACTTTGTTGAGGTGTTTGAGGCGGTATTAACAGATATTCTTCCAATAGGTATTGCAAGCCTTGAGAAGGTTAAAAGGTAACAGTGACAGAAAGGCAAAAATGTCTGCTGAGGCTAAGATTATATTTGACCAGCTAACTGAGGATGCTATGAAGCTGATGGAGGATGGTGAATACAGTTGAGTTGATCTCTCAGGCTTTTGTAGATATTAGGCATTGTGTAGACATGTAATCATTTACATAGCCTGACGAGACTCTTTATGTCATGCAACCTGTTTTGCTTCATTGTTTCTTTAGTTTTATATACATAATGCTTAATTTTGATTCCTTGACCTTTTTTTCCCAGATGTTTATCATGAAAAACGAGAGGTTTTTGTTCGTGAAGCGGGTCAGTGTTATACTCTATGTTTTATTCTATTTATATTATGTTATATTTCTTGTTGACACCTTTGGTTCATGGTTTGTCATTAAGTTTACATTATTAACTACATGATAAAATATGCTGTTTGATTTTCTAAGGTATTTGATTTAATTATTTGGTTTTTACTATTATAATTTTGTTCAGCTTGTGTTGTTATTATGGTCATGATGCAAGATAGAACTTACTGTTTTATTATCAATATCGTACATGGTGTTTGTCGATTTAAACTGTTCGGGGAAACCCTAAACTATTTTTAGAGCCTCCATATTAATTAAGTTTTGGATTTTGGGGCAGGATATTTAATCTTCAATTTTTCCTTGGCCCTTCTTTTTCTTCTTTCTGTGATGATGTTGATATTTAGGTTTATGAGAAGGAGTAAAGGGTGCCTGTTTCCTGGTATTAATTGCTTAATGCTTATGCCTTCTACAATCTCCCTTTTTCAGAAGGATATGAGAGGTTATCCCAGGCAAAAGAAGGCACATCAAATCAACATTTGGCTAGTGGAGAAGCCTCTGGCAATGGTGATGATGATTTTGATATGTTTGCCAATGATGATGAACAGGATACCAGTAAGCCATCTACAAATGAAAATAATGCAGTTAGTCAATCTTCATCGGATGCCACAAATTCTGGTAATGAGGGTAAATTGGCCTCCGAAATTTTTGTTACTGATTTTTATCTGATAAGTATTTACTTAACAGCGTTCTACTTTTCTTTCAGCTGGAGCATTGCAAAATGATTATGTGTATGATGAATCTTCAGGGTACGACTCTTCTCTTCCATCTACATTTTGGGAAATAATCAGATAGATATGACATTATTTATCTTTGTTGTAACATCAAAAACCAAAAAAAATCATTGTTATATAAAGGTGACAAAAGTTGATGTTTGTACCCATCTCTTCTTTATTCCAATGAATTCTGTTATGAAAAGGTTCTGTTAGTTATAGGCTTGTTCTGACATCAATATTTGGTCCAGGTACTATTACAGCAGCAGTTTGGGCTATTATTATGATCCAAATACAGGGCTTTATTTCTCTGCAGCATCAGGACAATGGTACAGCATATTCCTTATCATCTTAGCGTGTGGTTTGTCAATTTTTATGCTGACATTTTTTAGCCTTTGTTTATCAGTGAGTGGTGCCAAACATGGATATGGATTTGAACGTGTCTTCTTTAGCTGTTTCTTTAAATTTATTCTTGATTTATGATATTTTTTGTTGGAAACTATATCAAGAGATGTGATAGGTGTACGTCAATATAGATATTGGGAGCATAAAAACATACATGGTAATTAGAACATTTCTATAATTAACACCTTTGGTTGAGAGGAGGGGCGAGAAGGGAAATAATATTGTGTTTGGTTAGAGAGGCAAAGAGAAGAAAAAGTTTTAATAAACTGTGGAACTTATTGTACTATTTCTTATTTATTTCTACTTATCTCTCATCCCATCTCTTATCTATTTCTTTTGAATTAAACATCTTTAACTTCTATTGTATTTTTCATCTATTTTCAATCTACTAGCTTAACCCATTTCCCTCTTCTATACTAAATAGAGCATAAAGTAAGTTGTAACCCAAGAAGAGAAAGAGGGGGTGGGTTTTTTAACTGTATATATAATTTAGGTTCCTTACAATTTGGGCGGATGCCATGGTGGATGGAACTTGCAATATTGGCCATATATTGTTCATACTAGCTGCATTCCTTGCTGCAGTCTGCAGCCAATTGAGATTGACTAATTTGATGTTTGTCTTTCAGAGAATCATGTTTCTAGCTGACTAGGAATGTTACTTTTATATTTAAATTCAGGTACTCATTTAATGAGGAGACTAGCACCTACGAAGAAGTTGACGAGGTTCCATCGAATGTGAACTGAGGGACTTGTCTCAAGGGACAGTAGGCTAGTTATAGCATAGCCACAATCATTGTCTACGAGTGGCTCATGTACAGACCGAAACACTCTTGAACTTTTTGTACCTTATGAGGGACTGCTGCCACTGCTCAGAATTGTGATTTTATCTTTTACAAGGTTGTTGTTTTATAGTAGCTAAACTTTTCGCGTAAAAATCACTTAGAATGACCCCTTTAAGCAAACAATACAAATTATACAATGTTTACCATCATCAATTTGTGAGACATGTGTGCCCTCAAATTGCAAATCACTTTGCCTGTGCAATTAGATAATAATTTTTGACATCATTTTGTTGAAGTGGCGTCAAACAGTGCATTGCTGTGAGTACTGACCATTCTTTATTCTTGATTTTACAATACCAGTGGTGTTCTGCAATGTTATGTTGCACTTTTTTTATCCTGTTAATTGTTTTTCTCTTATGTTGCTTTTAATTGTAATTAAAAATGTAGAATCCTCGCATATGACATCAAATCTGTTTGAAACTAAATGTTCATCCTCAACTAACGTTTATTTACACTATGCTTTAACCATATGAAGACCTTCTCTTCGTTTCAGTATCTGGAAACAATTTCAAACGTTATTGTGCTTCGTTTGGTTGACCTGTTTTTTTTTATTAAATTTTATCCATTTCACGAACAATGACTTGTAATCCATTGACGGGTTTTGGCATGTAACGGACAGTCTTACGTATATTGGTTAATATCATAATGCTAAAATATAAAGCAAGCATATTTTAATTGTTCTGTAGTAAACAATGTTTTTAAATATATTTTTTTCTCTTAATCTACTGAAGTGCTTATTAAAGACAAAGACAAAATTATTGTAGAATATCGATTTTCAAAACGTATAATATTTCGAATGCGGTGACTGATTTTGACGTTATTTCTCGGACTTAAGGACTTAAAATTTGAGGTCAAAGACAGTTTATAAATTTTCTTTCTAAATCCACAAAATCCACCGAAGCGCATTAAAAAAATAAAATCAATCTACCGAAGCGCATTAAAAAAGAATAAAATCGAATTCTTGAAGATGATTTCAATTTATCATTGCAAATAAACTTAATGATGTAAAAACAGGAACTTCTTGATATGTTTATGAGCTGAGAATTTTAAAAAAAATATCATACACGTTAAACAAATTTATAAAAGCACTCTAAGAACGAAATGCCGATCTCCAGTAGAAGACAAGCATGAACCAACGAATTAGAATGGTTAAATAGTTAGGAAGGCCATGCTCTGTATCATCTGGCGCACAATTAGTTTCATTGCTTCGGTCGCATTCTTTGTAACGCTTCAAGACGACGAAGTCCGGAAAATCTGCTACTTCTTAATGTCAGAATATTACACCTTATGAAATAATAATTTTCTTAGATTGGAATAGAATAAATCAAATAAAAAGTTTATTTATTCTATTAAGATGAAATTATAATTATTCATTCATAATTTTAGATTAGAGTCATTAGTGACACTTTCCACTTTTATCTTTAAAAGGCAATCTCTGTTAAGAACAAATAATATAAAATTATCATTGATTTTGAGGTGATTTAAGATTTCTCCATGTAAATGAACAAACTGTTTAAGAAGTGACTTGAATGCATCAAACTCAATATTTTCTTTCATTAATATATCAAATTAAATTAGTATATCTTTTGTTGGATTAAAAGATTGATGAATTCATCAATCAATTATGAATTCTTAATATTTGCTTATACTTGTATTATTGTCATTGGTGGTGCTCCTTGCATCGAGAGTATAATTGTCATTTAATGTTTTATAAATAATCATTCTTCATTAAATTATTTTATTCATAATTATCATTAATAACTTTGTGTTAGGAGAATGTATATTCAGTGTCTTTGACATAACGAATAGGTATACTCTTATTTAAAAATATCTTAAAAAAATAAATTTAAGTTTCAAAACAAATAAAAGTTAAGAATAATAATAAAATAATTAATATAATTTTTCAAATTAATTTTAAAAAATAAGTAATGTACAAAATTTTATTATGATTATAAAAATGAAGAAAAATTTCTTTTGAATTAATCATAAAAAAATAATTAAAAAAAACTGAAACATAATTATAAATATAAATTTTTATTATTAATTTATATAATTTTTAATTATATATTTTCTTGTATTCATGTTTGTGTCAGAGTGTCTGTGACTGTCTATCCTTGGTAAATAACAATTAATTAACCTATTTCGATTGGAATTTTTGGTGTAAAGCATTAATTAAGATTAAGAAGAGTAGTAATTAAAAGTAAATAAAAGTAATGAAATGTGATTTTGAGAAACCGAAACAGGGCAGTGTGGCCCCATAGGAAAGTTCAGTCAGATGCCGTTTTGCATTGGTATCACTCTCTCTCACTCACGCGTGATCTTCACCACCTTCTGTTCTTGCGCAAAACAATGCAATGGAAGCACCATCCCTTCATACCCTTCATACCGTTATCTTATGTCCAATTCATGCCCAAATCCTCTCACTGAGATTCTCCCATTTCTCTATGTGAAACCCTAACCTCCATTTTCCACATCCCGCTATCCACATGGCCGAGGAGATCAATCGCGGATCCTCCATGGAGTCCACCGAATCGCGCTGGGTTATCCAGGATGACGACGACGACGACGACTCAGATTTGGAGAACTTCGTCGCGGATTTGAGATTTGGACGCCACCCTTCCGTCGTCGATTCCGAAGAGGAAGAGGACAACGCGGAGCAGCGACTCATCCGCACTGGTCCTCGCATCGATTCTTTCGACGTGGAGGCTCTTGAAGTTCCCGGTGCTCACAGAAGTGACTATGAGGTCTTTTTTCTTTCTCTGTTTTTTTTTATTATCTTATAATAATTCAAAGGAATTTCAGATTCTAAGCGCAGGGTTATGTCGCTTGAAGTGACCATGCCAGGTTATTTTTAATTGTGTAGTTTAAGATCTTTTTTGTCAATAGGTTGAAATTTGTAAATGAAAATTATTTAAATCGAGCTTAAAGTTTCTCTGTCTCCCTGTGTATTTGTGGGACCTTGTGAATTGTGATTGTTAATTTAGTGTTATGACCTGTTCCACAAATGGAAAATAAGTGGAAGGAAATAGATGTGGAATACATGATTCAACCTGCAGTCTGCATTCACGGACAAGGACTGAGAGTTTAACGTGGATGGTGAAAATTAAACAAAGTGGAATCCCGATACAACCGAATTCTTGTGTGCATTGCAACCTGAATGATGATCTTACTATTTATAACATTTAGTGTATAGGAGATGCTTATATTTGTCTTTCTTCTTCTTATTCTTTTATTGCTATGAGGTTGTTTTTCTTGTCAAGTTTATGGATTCTGTGAATTTTGGTCTTAAGCTTTGGGTGTTGTTCCTTTTGTTGAGTTTCTGGATTCTCGGGATTGTAGTCTGTGATTGACTGATGTATTATATTTGTACACGGGCATGTGGTTCCATCTCTTAAAATGTCTTACTATTCATCATGAGATTATATATATTAGTAATGTTTGCTTGTCTTCATTATATTTCATTGCAGGACATCAGTTTGGGTAAGAAAATTGTATTAGCTTTTCAGACACTTGGTGTTGTCTTTGGTGACGTTGGAACAAGTCCCTTGTATACCTTCAGTGTTATGTTTAGAAAGGCCCCTATTAATGGAAATGAAGACATTCTTGGAGCTTTATCACTTGTCTTGTACACCTTAATCTTGATTCCTTTATTGAAGTATGTCCTGGTGGTTCTGTTGGCCAATGATGATGGTGAAGGTATGTTAAAAGTAAATGGTCTAAAATAAAACTTTTGGTACTTACATCCTCAAAATCATACTTGTTCTGAAACCTTTGCAGGTGGTACTTTTGCCTTGTACTCCTTGATCTGTCGTCATGCTAAGGTTAGTCTTCTCCCCAATCAGTTACCATCAGATGCCCGTATATCAAGCTTTAGGCTGAAGGTGCCATCCCCTGAGCTTGAAAGGTCATTAAAAATCAAGGAAAGACTTGAGAATTCTCTGACTCTGAAGAAGACTCTACTAATATTAGTTCTTGCTGGTACTTCTATGGTGATTGCTAATGGTGTTGTTACACCGGCAATGTCAGGTTATTTACTGCCTTTACTTCATCTATACTGTAATTTCTTCAGACTTGGTTTGGCCACAATGTGTTCAGGATGATGTCAATACCATATATGTATTGATATAATGATGTCGTTGCTAGTACTCATGACCAACTATTGTTTTGGTTAACTCTCTTCTACTGTTTTGTTTACAATAATTTTCTTTCTATCTTTTCTTTGTTGCAGTACTGTCATCTGTTGGCGGTTTAAAAGTTGGGGTAGATGTCATCCAGAAAGGTATTATGTAAACTATTAATGATACTATATGTAGTAGGTATTAATTAATTGATTGAGCATTGATATTCAGAGACATGCTCGAAGAATTTAAGTTTAGACCTTTTATCTTTTCTTCTTTGGCTAATCATGCAAACTATAATATCAATAGTGCTATGCTATCTATCAACTTGGTTTGAGAGATTAAAAAACTTTTTTTTTTTCAAGTATGTGGCTTTGTGAGATGTCTTGGGAGGTGGGCATAATAATGCTAAGCTAATTTATGTCCTTTTGCTGTAGTATTTTGTATGGTTGCTTGAATCTTTTTTGCATTTTCCTCTATGCAGATGAAGTGGTGATGATTTCAGTTGCCTGCCTTATCATTTTGTTCAGTATACAAAAGTATGGAACAAGTAAAGTGGGACTTGCAGTCGGACCTGCTTTGTTCTTATGGTTTTGTTCTCTTGCGGGCATTGGGATATACAATCTTGTGAAGTATGACAATAGTGTCTTAAGGGCATTTAATCCTATTCATATCTACTACTTCTTCCAGAGGAACTCAACCAAAGCATGGTATTCTCTTGGGGGTTGCCTGCTGAGTGCAACTGGTAAACACCTCAAGATCTTGATATTACAATTGCAATAATACTGTACATTTGTCTTGTTGTGTATGTAAATTTGGTTCTACTGGTCTGTTTTTATTTATTTTAAAGACAATATATTGCCATCAATTTTGATGATCAGTGCATGGTTTTTCATTTAGTGTTTGCTGCTATTTATCTGAGGAGAAATAATCCGAATTTTGAGCTTATTGATAAACTTGTTCTATCACTGTAATCCTTCCAGCCCATGGTAACTTAATATTTTAATGTGGTAAAAATTGCAATATAGATGTAACTATTGCTGCCATATGCACAACCTGTTCAACTATAACCATATTTTGTGTTATCATGTTGCAGGTTCTGAGGCCATGTTTGCGGATCTTTGCTACTTTTCTGTCCGATCAGTTCAGGTAATAAATTTTATGTCATATTTATTTGTTTGTCATGCTTCTTTGTTTACTTTGTCCTCTTAGTGAACTACTATACTAGTAAAGCTGATGGTTCTAATTTGCAGCTTTCATTTGTCTTCCTTGTTTTGCCGTGCCTACTACTGGGTTATTTGGGTCAAGCTGCATACCTTATGGAAAACCATGCCGATGCTGGTCAAGTCTTTTTTTCTTCTGTTCCGAGTAAGTGTTGATAATATCACTCTTTACATTGGGTTGGCCTTGCATTTTACAGGATCTTCAAGTAATGATATTCTGTCTGCAGGTGGTGCGTTCTGGCCAGTTTTCCTTATTGCCAACATTGCTGCACTTATTGCTAGTCGGGCTATGACAACAGCAACATTTTCATGTATAAAGCAATCAACTGCACTTGGTTGTTTCCCTCGTCTTAAAATCATTCATACTTCTCGGAAATTTATGGGCCAGATCTATATCCCTGTCATAAACTGGTTCCTCTTGGGGCTTTCCCTGGTTCTTGTCTGTACTATATCTAGCATTGATGAGATTGGAAATGCCTATGGTAATGAACTTCTTTCCATTTGTTTTATATTTTTGGTATAAAACATATCAGCCATTTTCAAGTAACGTAGTCCAATTGTAACTTGGTGATAATTTTAATATCACAGTTTTGTTGTTTTCAACTATCATACTAGAATTGCTTGCATCAGTGACAGTAGCTGATATTGCTGTTATTATTTGGAAAGGCATTAAACTGCTCACCTAGTATTTCTTTCTTTTATTTATAATCCTTAATATTTCTTTTGGATGTCCTCAACCAGAAATAAAAATACACAACTGGAGCCTTGTATAAGTGGGACCCAATTTGCTTAGAAGAATTCGTGACCCTAAACCTCATCATTGCATTGTTCTTTAAATGGTGTCTGTGGTCATATATTTTTCTTGAATTTGAGAAAACTTATTCGAGTTTATAAAAATTAATTGATCCTAATCGATAACAATTTGATTTTTCAAGCTAGATAGCGGGATGTAGGCTGGCGGAGAGTTTAGCTTTTAGGCTCTTAACTTTCTTCATTGTTATTATATTATAATAATGTATTTGTATTCAGCTTGTTCCTTGTCCCCTTTCAGGCATTGCTGAGCTCGGGGTGATGATGATGACCACTATTTTAGTAACCCTTGTTATGCTACTTATATGGCAGATACACATCATCATAGTGCTTAGTTTCGTGGTAGTCTTCTTGGGATTGGAATTAACTTTTTTTTCATCTGTCCTGTGGAGTGTGACAGATGGAAGCTGGATTATATTGGTCTTTTCCATAATAATGTTTCTTATAATGTATGTATGGAATTACGGAAGCAATCTCAAGTATGAAACGGAAGTCAAGCGAAAGCTGTCATCAGATTTGATGAGAGAATTAGGTTGTAATCTTGGGACAGTACGAGCTCCTGGAATTGGTTTGCTTTATAATGAGTTGGTCAAAGGAATACCGGCAATTTTTGGCCATTTTCTGACCACACTTCCTGCTATACACTCTATGATCATATTTGTGAGTATCAAGTATGTTCCAGTTCCTTTGGTACCGCAAAGTGAAAGGTTCCTTTTTCGGCGAGTCTGCCCCAAAAGCTACCATATATTTCGTTGTATTGCCAGGTAACTAGCTTTGTTATTTTACATTTGTGATTTGGGCAGTATTTAGGCCCTAGATATTATCTTTAAAAAAACTTTCACTGAGCATCTCATCATAGCGAAATAATGTATTTTATCCTCTTAATAAAAAATGTCTATTTGTCTGAGTGTTTGTCAACAGGTATGGTTACAAAGATGTTCGGAAAGAAAATCACCAGACTTTTGAGCAGCTGCTGATTGAGAGCCTAGAGAAGTTTATTCGTCGTGAGGCTCAGGAGAGGTCATTGGAAAGTGATGGGGATGATGATTCTGATTCAGAGGATGAGAACCCTGGTTCGAGGGTTCTCATAGGTCCCAATGGGAGTGTTTACTCACTTGGTGTTCCTCTTCTCTCTGATTTTAAGGATACAAGCAACCCCGGTTTAGAAGCAAGCACATCGGAGTTGATAAGCTCAGTATTCCCTGACTCCAGTGTGTTTGATGCCGAGCAGAGCCTCGAGAGCGAATTATCTTTTATTCACAAGGCTAAAGAATCTGGTGTTGTTTATCTTCTGGGTCATGGGGATATAAGAGCAAGGAAGAACTCGTGGTTTATCAAAAAGTTAGTTATAAACTATTTTTATGCTTTTTTGAGAAAGAACTGCAGAAGGGGAATCACGACTTTAAGTGTACCACACTCAAATCTTATGCAAGTTAGCATGACTTACATGGTGTGAAAATCAATTTTGCAGCCAAATAAAAACAAATGGCAATTTTCTTGGAAACTACAGTTTGATTGCAGTGAGTGGGCATTGGAATTCTCAGTAATGTTGCATCCTTTGTAGCCATTTGGATCTCCAAATTGTTTTTTGTCTTTCCGGTGCATCAAACCAGAAGTTGGCCATCTGCATGTATGAGTTTGGAAAAGGCTGATACCAAAAACCAAATGTTAAAAACTACACATTTCTCAATGCGTCAAATTCCACCTAAATGCAAGAACCAGGACACCGAGTATTGTACAGTCACATTTTGTTGCTCTTAGTTTTCTTATTGAACAGTGAAACCCTAAACAGTCATACATTTCACATTTCAATAAATTAATATATTATTCATTTTTATTTTATTTATTCAAAATATTATTACATAATATAAATGTTTATTAGATATATATATATTTTTTACGGTGTTAATGAAACTTTTCTCTTTCTTATTATACAGCCTTAATTTGTTGTCCACTGATAAACACAGATGTGATCATATTTATTTTTTTATTTGAAAATTTTCATTTAGTGTTTTTACCCTTTTTAGTATTTAATATACTAAATTCACAATATAAAATAAATATTAGTTTTACGAGTTGGAATTACGCACTTGCAAATGGTGATTATGCTCCTAAATTTCTGTTGATATCGAGCGTTTAATAATATTAATTTGGAAGTACTATTATTGATTATGTGGATGTTTTTTCTTTATTTTCTCTCATATTATTATAATAATAATGAATATAAACATATAATAAGTCAAATTATTGACGATAAAAATATATTTTATTCTTTTAACTCTAATTAAATTAACTAAATTATAATTTATTTATCCTTTTTTTCTTCCTTTTTCTATTTCATTCCCTTTACTTCTCTCTTTCTTACTAACTAGAGTAAGACTGATCAGTCAGAAGCTTTTTCCATAATGTGTTCTTTCTCTGATTCCCACGTTACAGTTTAAAAAACAAATCAGAATTAAATAAATAGAACTTGTTATTCTATAAAAAAAAATAGTATATAATAAATAACTAATAAAAAATAAAGAACTAACAAAAATAATTAAATAATGATTAATGATACCTAATAATAATATAATTATTGTTTATTACACATTACAAAACTCTGAATTACATGTATGATTTGATTTTTCTGAATGCGATTTTTCAACTTTCAAATGAGTTTTTAGAGTAAATCTCATTCATTTTCATCTTAAGAAAAAACTAGTCTTCATTTATTTTGATGTTTTTACATATTGTCTTCATCTCTTTAAGATTTTTTTTACTTCTTAAATAAAATAAATATTACATAAAAAATAACTAATAAATAACAAAGAATTAATAAAAATAAATAAATAGTGATTAATGATACCTAATAATATAGAAATAATTATTGTTTATAAATAAATTAAACATTACAAAATTCTGAATTACATACTCTTTCGATTTCTATTTACAACAATAAAATAAAAAAAAAAATATGGCTAGTTCAACAAACGTTGTAAGTGACATTTTTTCAAAGATTAATTGTTTACTTCAAATAGTAAATATGTGATGCGGGCAAACCCTCTGAGATGTGATGCAGGCTTGTTAGAAGCTCAAATATTACATTTAGACATTAATATGAAAAACGTATTGAAAATATACGCATGTTCCCTTTAAGATCGTAAAAATGACATAAACCCCATACATTTTACATTACATCTACATTACAACATAGGTGTTCTCGTGATTATCTGCCACCAACCGGTGCTCAACAACAATATCAGAATTAAAGTACATAGAACTTGTTAAAACAGAATTAAATTAAAGTAAATAGGTATGACAGTTGCTTTTAAAATTAAAATTGTCAATATGTCGAAAGTCATGACATTTTGACAGTGCAGTACGTCACGCTCATTCAAGAACACTCTTCTTACTAAGCATAACACTCTTCTCGTTTCAAACAATCCATTCTCACTTACCCTAAACTTACCCTAAATCAATAAGATAAGATTTTTATCATGAAAAAAAGTAACACAAAAATCTAAATAAGATGATACAATAATCTACTAGTACCACAAGCATAATTCAAACGGTTGGTCTTAATAAATAAAATAAAGTTACGTCACCCTTAAGACAGAGACTCACCCTTAAGACAGAGACTTCGTAACTGATTAATCAAGGAAATCACAGTAGAGAGTGATGGCGAAGCCGAAGGAGTCATTGCTATGATTCCCATTGAAGAGTGGAGGCCATGTGTTGAACAATTCTGATCTGATGCAGAGCAGTTGCAGTGAAGAGTGTGAATAGCATTATAAATGTTGATATGGTAGGGTTGGAGAGGAGAAAGAAAGAGATGAGATGAAAATGTGTAGATAGATAGAAAATAGAGAGAGGTTTATATATCCTCTTTGATGCGGCGGAAGGAATAACTGTTATTTATATACCTAGGTTTAGGTTTAGTGTAGTTATATAACCCTTCAAAGGTATTTATATATCATATGTTTGCAAGTTTATACAATCCTCCTATAACCACTTTTATTAATATTTTATTTAATAATTTAATTTATATATTACTTAAATAATCAAATTAATATATAGGATTGTTAAATGGAAGTAAGAAAAAAAAATTGTGACTTTCAATATAGTTTTTTTCGAAATTAAAAACCAGGTCAAAGTTAGGTGAGAGTGAATGAATAAAAAATAAAGAAAGAAATTGAATCAGTGAACACCAAATGGATAAAAACAAAATTGAAAGAAAATAAAGGTAAGAGATTTAAATTCTACTTTTAGAATCCATTTTTCTCTTTTTGTATATATTAATATTGGTGGAAATAAGATCGAATATAGACAGTTAATTTGAGAATAAAATAATACATTTTACGGTTTTGAGCTGGTAACAATGATAGCCTTAAAAAATAAATGTTTTATTAAACTATAATTGAATATGTCTTTAGCGTATTAGGAATATCACGAGACATAATTAATTATGTTCAATTTAAACATCTTTATATTTAAATTATTTTATTTTATTATATTTATTATTTAAATAATTTGATTTTAAATTTATATAAATATATATATATATATATATATATATATATTAAAAAGTTGATACTTTTATATTTAATATATAATACTACAATATATCAATAAATATTAATAATATAATTATTACAAACATTCTTATATACATAAAAAAAATAACATTTCAAAACACGAATAGATTATTATTTACATACATAAATGATTAATTTTTTAACACGATTTGTTCTTTGTAATTCTTTTTTATATAACTAGAGAAGTTTATTGAGATTTTTTTTTGCACTTTCCAATCTTTTCAATCTATGGCCAAAGACAGTGCATGTGATTGTGAGCCAGGAGAATAAAAAGAAATTGTGTTTCATGACTCATTGATATTCTACTTTTAACTCTCAAGTATGCTCTGATATGAAAATCTTCACATTGGAGTTGTTTAAATGTGGCATGTATCATACACAAATCCCAAACAACTCAGCATAAAGTGAAATTCTGGATAACTAAATGGTTGTTAATTATAGATTTGTGCATTGACAAATCTACACACATACATGGCACAATCATACAGAAACTGTTTTGTAACATAAATAATTGTTATAAAACTGTATTGTACATCTGAGAATGGAGGATATAAGATTTGATAACAACATAGTCTCTTAAAAGAGATATCATTGAGTCTATCTTCTTTATATAACTGAGGAAATAACTGCTTCAGATGCTATCTTCTTTATCTGCCACTTAACCCACAAAGGGTTACAGAAATAAAATTTTAGTATTGAAATGCATAATGTCCATCATCATATCACAGATTTAAGTTTTTTATTCATATTTAATAGCAATTTTGTTAACAATTATACTAGAGATGCAAAGTTTTAAGTCAAATATATACAAACTTTAGTTCTCAAACTGTCTTACTAACAACATGGAAACGAACACTAAAAGAAAATTCATTATTTCTAACCAAAAATGTAAAGTAAATTTACTAACAAATTATTTTATGGATAACTTATCCATGGACTACTCCATTACTATATCAGTGACGGATTAATCCGTTCATACATCTGCAAAAAAAAAGCTTGGAAAATTATCTAAAATAAATTTCATATAAGTAAATAACATACAAAAATATCCCTTTGTATACCTGTTCTACAAACCAATATAACATGTATTAAATAGAAATTCAACTCAACACCTACATATTATATATTGTATACTCAAACATCAAATTCAAACAATATCCTTGAAATTGTAAAACTATCTACTAACATTAAGTTCCAATGATATCTATGACAAAATAAAAATGCAAATAAGAACAATCTAATATAATTTATTATTATCTAACAAGAATGAACACCATACTACAAGAAAATTTATTATTACTAACAATTTTTTTTAGTAAGTTTACTCACAAATTATTTCATGGGTAACTTAACCATGGACTATTCCATAGGTATATTACTGATAGATTAATCTGTTGATAAATTTGTGGCAAATCATGAAAAATTATCTAAAAATTTCTTACAATTGACTAACTATACAAAAATATCCCTTTGTAATATGCAATTAATTATATACCTGTTATATAAACCAATATAACATGCATCAAATACAAATTCAATTCAACAATACCTAGAGATTATATGTGAAATACTCAAACATCAAATTCAAACAACATCCTTGAAATTATAAAACTATCTACTAACTACATTAATTTCAAACATTATCCATGACAAAATAAAAATGCAAATAAACACAATCTAATCTAATATCTAAACAATCTCACCTTAAGGACTAATATTTCAATCTTTGAAACATGGTATATCCTTTCCATGAAGCCTCAAAAAGTCAATTTAAGCAATTCCGGCCAAAAAAATCAATCACTTCAAATAGAGGGGATTAGAAAGAGAAAAGAAATCCACATGAAACATGTCATGCTAGTCCTTTTCCAATCTTGCAATATACTTGTCATAGAATTGACCTGCTTTCTCAAGTTCTCCAAGCTCAGTGTAACAATCAGCAATTGCCCCAAACGCCTCTGTACTCCCTGAGTCCTCCCTTTCTCGTTCAGAGATGGCCAAAACCATGGAATGGTATTTAATAGCATCTCGATATTTTCCTTGTCTTTGCAATGAAGCTCCTGTAATGCAATATTTCAATTGTATTCATGGAGCACCTTGTAAAATTCGGCATTCATCTAACACACGCACATACAAAAAACAAAGTGAGGAATCCCTTTGATTCATAAGCAACATAGGAAAGATGACAAACCTAGACCTCTGGCGGCCTTTTTCTCTTCGATAGGATCCTGTAGATTTTGGGCAAGCTCAAGTGCATTCTTAAACTCTGTGAATGCTTTATCCAATTGTTGATTCCTTAGAAAGTTCTTTCCATTTTTCAACTTAGAAATTAGCTCTTGCTTCTTTGGGTCAACAATAATTTCATTATCAGGTATCCTACCACCACCAATGGGAGCATAACTCAAGCTAGGAGCATAAGACTCAATTTTGGCTTGCTTCCTTAACGCAGCATTGATTTGGATTAATTGCTCGTTTACTCGTTGTAATTCATTTCTTCTTTGCCGAGCAAGCAACCCTGAAGACACCAAGTAAAAACTGAGCTTTCATGATGCATTCATGGTTCACATAGCTAAGACTCTTAACTTCCGCATGACTCGTGCATTTAAAGATTTGTAGTTGCACACAAAAAATATTTCAGTGATGCAACAAACAAAAATAATTTCCTCAAACATCTTGCAACAAAATGAATTTCCACTCTCCAAGTCCTTGGAATAGGAAACTTAGTATAACCATATAAAGGAATCTCACTGCCTTACCTCCAACCGTGGCTCCAATGAGGGCTACCGCTAGCAATATAGGCATATTGAAAAAAGAGTTACCAGCCTCACAAGTTTCAGCCAAAGCTATATCAGGCATAGAGAACATCAAAATATTGCTCGCTACAACTATCAATGATGGGAACCTTTGGTGCATGTCTTCCTAGCAAGGAAAACAATTTTACTAAGAAGTCAGCAAAGAACGATGCCACAAGAGAATAGAAATTTAAAACCAACCGAATGTAGAGAAACACGAAGCATTATCGCAACATACAGAAGTGACCAACAAAGAGAGACTCGGTGTACAAAGCAATATCCAAGGTTGTGAACTTTTCCAATAGCATTATTTTAAACAAAAGATCATAAACCTTAACCTTCAATATTTAACAATACAACATTATTTTAAAACTTCCGTATTTGACAATTGATGTCCTTTGTATTGTGTAGAAACACAATTATAGATAAAACTAACATTAACAAGTATATAGATCAAATGATTCAAAGCACATAGCGGCAAGAATGTCGTTAATCACTACCATACCTTACACCTTGAGTACTGCAACAAAGTTGGAACCTTAGAGAACCCTTCAAGTGTATATTCAAAGCGTGGAACAATCTTGTCCGGTTTTAGCGAAAGACAAGCCAATTTTCCTGAATCATTGAAAAAATGTTCAATTTTGCCACAAATTTCCCAAACACAACCACAAAACGGGTGTTTTCGAAGCTCAAACAAGACAAAAGCTACAAATTTGAAATAATTTGAAGATTGAATGCAGAAAATAACTGACCCAGAAGTAAAGGTTTGGGGTTGTTAGCATATAACTGAGGTTGTGAAAAGCAAGGACGAGCAAAGAGGCAAGAGCAACATCGAAGTGGCTTAAATTCTCCATCAATCTACCTTCCAAACCCACTCCCCTCTCCTTCTCCTTATCAACCACTATGCTTTTGCTCTTTACAATTCGTTCACCCTAGTGGTTGTGCCTTGACCGCCACTAGTAGGGGAACATCTTCATGTGCCTCGCCTCTTCCACAACCATGATAACCAAATTCTAATGATCAAGGGCATCAAGTCCCAATTTGTTGCCAACACGCCTTGCTCCATCATCCCCGTCATCCGTTTGAAGCTTGAGTTGGACAAGGTTAGGTGCATGTCATCTGTTTCCCAACTGTTCTGGTCCATTTACAGATATTGGTAATATGAACATGTATATGTTCCACGTTTTGAGAAGTGACAAAGTTCAAAGTCTTTATTGATGACAATAGAGTTTACTTCTCTGCCAAGACAATCAGGAAGCTCACGCTCTAGGATAGTCATACTGTCGAAGGGGGGAAGTGGTAATGGATTGAGGTTAGTTAGGGAACAAGAAGTCAAGGTCCCATAAATAGGGATTTGATTTAGCGATTGAGGATAGGGAGAAGCGATTGAGGATGTATTAATGGATTTGATTTAGCGATTTAGGAGAGGGTTAAGTTATTAAGGATGTATTAGAGGATTTGATTTAGGGATTTACCAAAGGAGAAGATATTGGAGGTAATGAAGAAAAAATATACAAATATTTGGTACCAAATAGTGTTTGGAAGGCAAATAGGGATTTTTGGTCAATGGAGTAGAAAGAGGTATGTGTTCATCATTAATATGAATTTACATACAAATCCAATTCCATGGGTAACTATATGTGGGAAAATCAGCTTAACAAAGCATACAATTTTAAGACAAATATGCAAGGAACAATTGGTAAAAGCCACTAACATAGAAGGATTTTCAAATTCTCAATTATTCATTTTATAAAATACCAATATAAAGGAGGAGTATTGAGTGATAAATTAAGGAGAAAAGAATGCAAGCATTGTACATGAAAAGGAAAATATGCATGCACCTCTCTCGCACCTTCCCAATATTCTTCATTTGTTCTGCTGGGGAGGGAGGGTGTGGGTTCAACTCCACTCTGTGAATTGAATGTGGTTGCATGGGAGAATTTTAGTATAACTCCAAGGTTTGGTAAGGTTTCAAAAAAAATCATTACTACAACATGCCTATGATGTTTGTAAGGGTTATTACATTTGTATACCCAATGGTTATCTCATTCTTCATCTCATTTTCTATCACATTTTTGTCCATCTATGGATCTATTATCTCTCTTCCTCAATTTTTTTTCGCTCTCTTGTTTCTACTTAAACGTTAGGATGTACCTTTCCTCTCTATAAACTTAAGCATCACCACACTAGATGTTACATTTCTTCTAATATTGTATATAAATTCATAAAAACAAATACAGAGACATTTGGAACATTGAGCCCCATAATGAAAACAAATAGAAACAACAACATAAAAAAACCTTACCTTGAAGGGTAGAAGTGAAACCACAGGTAGTTAAATGTTGTGCAAGTTCCTCCCCTAATTGCTTTATATAATTTGGTGCCGTTTTTTCTTCAGGTGCAGGCGAAACAATTGCTAACTCGGATGTCAAATTTACACGAGCAGATAACACTTGAGGCTGTCCACTCCATTAATCATTGAACACAAACAAACACATAATAAGAACATAAACTTAGGTTACTTTCGAAGTTATAACATATTGTGTAGTTATTGTAACAAATGGAAAAATTGAAATTGGAACAACATAAATATTACTATTACTATCACTTACTCGGCTTTCTAAAAGCTTTTTGACGCTATTAGCGCATCCTTCGCACATCATTCCCTGGAAAGAGAGAGAAGTGGATTTCAATTTCTACATTTGATTCCGTTAGAGAATTTTTTAAAAAAAAAAGATGAAGCGAGGAGGTCAAAGTAAAACAAACCCCAACGTGGAGAGTGATGACAGCGTCGTCCGCGGCGGAAGAGCACCGGAACGGCGCAACGGAGTTGAGGCGGTGATGAAGCGGTCCAACTCTGACTTTGCCTCTGGCCAAAGGACGATGGTGCTTCAGAGGTTTGGAAAGTGGCATATGCGTCACCGTCACACACGACGGCGAATCCATTGCGAACGGAATTGGAAATGAAAGAGACGAAGCCATATCTCAACTGCAGAGGCCAGATTACTCAGCTGTTTCTATAGTGTGCTTTTTATCCCTTGTAATTTACGAAAATATTTTATTGAAAAAAATATTCTTAAAAAATATCTAAAAATTATGTCTGGTTAGTTTATTTATACTCTTAACAATAATTTTTAAATTTTACATTCATTAAAATAAAATAACACAGGTTATAAGAAATGTTAGTAGCTTTCTCATTTTATTAAGTGTAAATATTTTTTTTTTATTCTATTCTTATTTAATATATCTTATAGAGTATTTTATCATATAAATTATTTTAAAATAAAATTATTTTTTAATTTTTTAAATTAATATTAATAAATAGTTTTATATGTAAACTAATTTTTCTACTAATTTTCTTAACTCTTTATTTTAAGGCAACACAAAGAAAGAACATACTCTCACACAATATTTCATTTATCAAATGAAATAAAGTTCATTTTCAATCACTCTCTCATCTCAACTCCACTTCGAGCAACTCTATTATTTGATAAAATCATTATTCTTTTGTATATATCATCAAACTCTCAAATCTCAAAACTATAAATGGAAGAAAAAAAAAGTTAAAGAAAAAAACAAACTCAACCCAAAGAAAAAAAAAAGGTTGATTAATCAATTTATCACTTGAAAAGTTAAGTTTGATATTTATACCGGTCAGGGATGGACGACAGGTGGAAGTTTCGTCATCCGGTCAAAGGCAACCGACACAACAAAATTTATTAAGCCTTATAGGAGATTAATAAGACCAAACAGTAATTAAATATTAAATAATACATTTTTAATTATGATCCAAAATCATAATCTGACCCAATAACAAAAGATCAATAATATTCATATAAATAGTCACACATTTCAATAAAAAAATACATCATCATCACACATTAGTTGCACCAAACACCGAATATCGAGATCTCACTTGAGCATCAAAGTGTCTTTTGCTGGTACCATCCGATCTTAAAGTTTACAAGAACAAAGAGTAAAAGAACGAAGGGAGAATTGTGAGTTGTGAAGTTATTCAAAGAGGAAAATAAGTCAAAAGCGACTAACCGAAAAAAAATGTAATAGTTATCTTAGTCGCAACTTTGTTCGAGAAGAATACTCAATGATCAATGTATATTTTAATTAATGACAAAGATGTTTGTATTATCATTATCATCATGTTTACTCATTAAAAATTAATTATTATTATTTTCAATTTGATATTTTAATTTATAAAGAATTAAAAAAATTTATTAATATTTTAAAAACATTAAATGAAAAGTAAATTGTGAGGTCTAAACCAACAAAAAAATATTAAAAATTTAAAATAAAATTTATCATTAAAATATAAATTGAATAAAATACTATGAGATTTTGCAAACTCAAATTATTTCTCAGTGTAGCTCAGGGAGAGAGAAGATGACGTGAACGTGACATGTTCATAACGCGTTATTCATCTGCTAGTCTCTCACCAGGTCAAACCCCATTTGGAAAAATTGACCTTGCAATTTTTTTATACTTTTTTTTTGCATAACTTATTTTTATTAAACACTTTTTTTTCTTTCCCATTTGATTTTTTTCGTCAATAATTCAATATAATATTTATGCAGAAATATCATCAACCACCGATATCATAATTTTGTCCTTAAAAATACGTTTTGATAAATTAAAATATATAAAAATATAAATACTATGATATCAACGTTCGAAGAAAAAATATATACTCTGCCCATCGACTCACTATATTAATTTCCGAACAATTAATATTTCAATTTATCAGAAAATCTAAAATAAAGAATGAAATTCATTATTATGCAAAAAATTAAAATTTCTGAGATAAATGTTTGAGAGAGTACGTACTCAGTATAATATAAATAGGAAATATACAGTATCAGTTTTTCACTTTATCACGTCACTGAAGAGTTGAGGGGGAAAGAAAAAAACAAGAAAAAAGAAAAAAAGTCTCTGTCTGTCCTTCGTCGTTCGCGTTGATCTCAGATTCAGTCTTCGCCATGGCGGAGGGAGCTGCTTATGGATTGCGTCGTCCATTAGGTCATTTTCTAATCGCCTCTTTTATTTTGCTTTTTAATTTCCCGTGCAATGCTTCGATCCTGAACATTCAAGTGTTTTTTCGACGCGATTTCTTGTTACGGAGCTTCAGCTATTGAATGTTTCCTTCATTGAGTGGATTCTTGATGTTGGGTCTAAGTGTCAGGTACTGTCAATGGTTTGGCTAATGAATGGACGTAAGGTTTGGCCCTTACTGAGGCTGGCTAAAACTGTGCCCAATTGATTTGGGGAAATAACCATTTTGGTACTTTTTCAGTCTAATTACGCTTTTTTAGGTGTTACAGCGTCTTTGAAACTAGGGTCGTATGATATGAATGATTGATAGGTATTTCTTCACTGCATCGATTTCTTTTTCGGATTCTGAGTGGTGAAACTAACTAATATGCATCTTCAATCCCCCCCCCCCCCCCCCAACAATAACCACTTCGTTTTCCCAACTTTTTCCCCTTTTCTAAATGCTTTTTTTTAGAAAAAAACAGACGTTGTTGAGATTTTTGAAGCAAAAAAATATTTTTTGAAAAGATTAAAATTTATCGAAAAGTAGGTGGATTCTTTGGGTGGGGGGGGGGGAGATTGAAGATGCATATTAGTTAGTTTCACCACTCAG